>Ga0182736_1000102_pt1 | contig 161696 bp, 148 predicted proteins | sample eDN5th30CKraftBY_FD_128882 | JGI IMG/M metagenome (GOLD analysis project Ga0182736, IMG submission 128882) | Enriched backyard soil microbial communities from Emeryville, California, USA - eDNA 5th pass 30_C Kraft BY (version 2) (version 2) | ecosystem: Environmental > Terrestrial > Soil >... | reverse complement strand
GTACCTCTTAGAAAAACGTGCACCCATCAAACAACAAGTCTCTACGATCCAGATAAACCAGATCCGCAAAAACAATCGCCCGCCGGCCACGTTTCCCTTTCCAAACAAAATAACAATGTCAAACAGCGGACGCCCACTCCTGAGCGTCAATTTTCAACTTCTTAAACTTTGGCACAAACTCGTTTCTTCCGGCCTTGCGAACCGGCAGAAGCGACTGCCATCTTTTATGAAGCCCGCCTCGGTGGTGGCCAGATCGGCACCGCGTCATCAGCGTTTGTGGTATATAGGGCTGAGCTATCAGCCTGTCAACACCTAGTTTTGAAAAATCGAAAACTCTTTTTTTTCAAAACCTTGGCTGGTTTGTGTCGGTCTTTTTGGGACCCACCGTTGCCAGCGCTTCGAGTATATAGGGGGAGGCTTTTCCCGAGTCAACAGGTCGTTTTTAAAATTCTGTCATATATCGATTTATCCACTCTCGGCCCCTCCTGCTCACTCCCTTAATAACCGAAGCGCTCCCTATGGCGGCGCGCTGCCTCCAGATCCGGCCATGCGTTGCGATCTTGTGGTAGTATCAGTTTGCCTGTCGGGTTTTTGGCCTCGATAGCCAGAGCCACGCTGGCATCCAGATCCGGATGATAGAGAATGCCGTACTCCTCCCCTATGGCGAGACGACCGCTTTGATAGAGTGGGCCAACCATATTGCTGACGAACAGGCTCATTGAAAGTGCTTCACTCTCCAGATGCGCCCCAGCATCCACCGCGACCGTCATGCCCTCGCCAATCTGTCCGTTGGCTGGTGCCTGCCAGACGCCAATAAATGCGCACCTTTCGTTATAGGCGCTCCTCAAGCGACCGAAGACTGTGGCGGCGAGCCGATTCTCCGGCCCAGCAAAACGAAAATGGTTCCAGCCCGACTCAGATTGTTCGGCAGCTGCGGCCCGCGGGCTGTCGATCTGTCTATATAGAGAGAGGTCACCGAAGATCGCGCCCGCTTCCTCTGGCTCCAGCACGTCCAGTCCATACGGGATTTTAGAGGAATCACCGGGATCCCCCCGTTTCATCGAATGTAATCGGGAAAGTGCGGCGACATCGGTGATCAAAAAGCTGGTGGCATCATTCTGATTCCGATGTCCGGCCAGCACACCCTCGCCCCAAACCACCCACCATCCGGGAGAAGGCGAGGTGCCAAGCGCGACGCGCTCGCCCTGAAAATCCGCCGCGATGTCGGCTGCATCGGCATTCACCAGCGACACCGTAATTTCCCGGCGCTCCCCATCCCAATCCCGAACATTGAAAATCAATCTCATTCCACCCTCCCGATGGGACTGCTGCCTACGGGAGATTGCGGCAGCGGGGCCGTGTTGAACATCGGTTGAAATACGTAGGTATAGGGTGATTTGCGTCCCATTCCTCCGCCCAGTCAGCCTGGCGCTACCCGGACTTCGTATCACCGGCAATAATCGCTTCTATATATAGAGTGGTTTTTCCTGCACTCCGGCACTGGCCTGCCGAACATCACAATGGGCTGCGCGGCCCCAATCGGCTCTTGCCGAAAAAGCAGGGGTCGGGAATCAATCCCCTTCATTCTCCCGACACGCTTTCCGACCGGCGCTCCGTCGGCTGTGCATATTTTCTTTCAAACTTGCCCTCCATGCCTTGCATTGGCTGAAAAGCTTGTATAAGCGTTGCGCCTGCCGGTCGGGACCACTCCCGACGCTTGCATTGCGCGCCCGTAGCTCAGCTGGATAGAGCACCAGACTACGAATCTGGGGGTCAGAGGTTCGAATCCTTTCGGGCGCGCCATTCTAACGTGTCGATCCACCGAGCACTTTCCGTTTTCTACTCCGCAAGCTCTCGCCAACACTTTTGAGTTTGGCCGGTTTTCTGGCCGGGGTTCGCTGGCTTCAACAGCGCAGGCTGGCTCGCGGGCAGAGCTTGTCGGGGTCCACAGCGCTTATGCCACTCGTGATATGACTGCCGAGGAAAAGAACACCGCAGAGTCGAATGTCAAGGCGGCCTTCATTCCCGACTTTGACTACGATGCGCTCGTAGCCGAAATCACCAACGCGGATGCCATTAAGGCCAAATTTCACGCGACCACAGTCGGGTACGAAAAGATACAACTGTTCGGATCATCAATGCCGACCATGATGGCGATGTGGTGCCACGGAGAGGGTGCGGCTGTCGCTTGAAGCAAAGGTGCCTGGAGAGAACGTTCTACCCTGTTATAAGGGTCCACCACCAACGTGTCGGGAAGCCAGAGGTAGGCGTAGCGGATGGATAGGCTCGAGGCCGAGAGGATGTTTGTAGCGGTGATGGAGACCGGCAGCTTCACGGCTGCGGCGGAACGGTTGCGCACGAGTTCCGGACAGGCCTCCAAGCTGGTTTCCCGGCTGGAGGGCATCCTTGGCGTGCGGCTGCTCAGCCGCACCACCCGGGCAGTGAACCCAACCGAAGCCGGCCAGGCCTATTTCGATCGCCTGAGGCCACTGCTCGAGGAGTTCGACAATCTGTACGCTGCTGTGCGTGACGCCTCGCACGCGCCGCGCGGACGCTTGCGCCTCACCGCACCGCTGACTTTCGGCACCAGGGAAGTCGCACCGGCGCTAAACGATTTTGCCCGCAACTTTGTCGATATCGAGCTGGATGTGAGCTTTTCCGATCGGGTGGTGAACATTGTCGATGAAGGCTTCGATCTGGCGATCAGGGTCGGCAAGCCGGACGATTCCAGCATGATCGCGCGCAAGCTCTGCGATATGCGTATCGTGGTTGTGGGTGACCCCGCCTATCTCGAAACGCACGGAGAGCCAAAGACGCCAGCCGCATTGTCCAAGTTCGATTGCATCATCGACAGTAATTTTCGGGAGCCTAACCATTGGCCCTTCCGCGGGGCGGATGGTGTTTCGTTCACGGCACCAGTGCAAGGTCGGCTCCACTATTCGAACGCCGAAGCGTGCCTCAAGGCTGCCGAGGCGGGGTTTGGCCTGGCCTGCGTTCCCAGTTTCATCGCCGGTGAATCCCTGCGGGCGGGTCGCACCCGGCAGGTGCTGCAAGCCTTCGAGCCCGAGCCCTACACAGTGCATGTGTTGTACCCACATAGTCGCCATCTGGCGGCCAAGGTTCGCGTGCTGGTCGATTTCCTGGTCGAACGCTATCGTGGCACGCCACGCTGGGACGAAGGCTGGTAGATTTCTTCCATTACGGATGTAATGAACTTCCGTTTTCCCGCATTATCATTTCGATCGATCAGGGTCATGTTCTCCTCAGCAACGAGACGCGCCGCGTCACAACAGGAGAATGGACATGAACATCGCAATTTTCGGTACCGGCAACATGGCCAGCGGCCTTGCCACCCTTTTCGCCAAGGCCGGCCACACCATCACCATCGCCTCGCGCGACCAGGACAAGGCCCGCACCGTCGCTGCCGAACTGGGCAACAATATCGCGTCCGGCTCATTCGCCGATGCCGCTGCGGCTGCCGAGGCCGTGGTTCTGGCCGTGCCGTATGACGCGGCGGCCGATGTCATCGCCGCCGCCGGTGGCCTGGCCGGCAAGACCGTCATCGACATCACCAATCCGATGACCGCCGATTTCTCCGGCCTGAGCCTGGGCTTTACGACCAGCGCCGCCGAGGAAATTCAGAAAATCGCCCCGGCGGCCAAGGTGGTGAAGGCGTTCAACACCATCTTCGCCTCGGTGCTTCAGAACGATGCCAAGGCTGGCGGCCAGACTGCGACGGTGTTTGTCGCCGGTGATGACGCCGAAGCCCGCAAAAGCGTCGTGGCCCTCGCCGAAAGCGCCGGGTTCAAGGGCGTGGAAACGGGTGGTCTCGCATCGTCCCGTTATCTGGAGCCGGTCGCCGCCCTCAACATCGCGCTGGGCTATGGCCTTGGCTACGGCACCGATATCGCCCCCACCTGGCAGGGTGTGGCCTGACCCTCTTTTTGCAAGGAAAATCATCATGACCACCATATCTTCCACTGACACCACCCGTCCCGGCCCTCTCGCCGGCGTCTCCAGCGCCGATCTCGCCGCGACGATCCTGCGGGTCTCGACCGGCGTGCTGTTCCTAGCCCACGTCTGGCTGAAACTGGCGATCTATACGCCGGCCGGCACGGTGGGTTTCTTCGAAAGCCTCGGCTTTCCAGGCTTTCTTGCCTATCTCGTCATCGCAGCCGAGTTTATCGGCGGCGTGGCATTGATCGCAGGCGTCTGGACGCGGTGGGCCTCGCTCGCCCTGGTGCCGATCCTGCTCGGCTCGATCTACGCCCCGCATGGCGCTGCCGGCTTCTATTTCGACAGCCAGGGCGGCGGCTGGGAATTCCCCGCTTTCTGGGCCATCGTTCTGGTCGCCCAGGCCCTGCTCGGGGATGGAGCCTTCGCCCTCAAGCGCAACCGCGCCTGACATCTCGCGCGCCGCGGAACACATCGCGGCCGCATCTTTTCCGGGAGCAACAGTCATGACTATGACGAGTGATTTTTTCGATATGAGCACTGCCCCGCTGCGCGTCGGCAAGGTGCATCTCAAAGTCCGCGATCTCGACACCGTTTCGAGTTTTTACCAGCAGGTCCTGGGTCTCGGTAAAATCGCCTCCAGTGACCGGCAGGCCGTGCTGGGCGTGGGCAAGACACCGCTGCTCGTTCTCGACGCCGATCCGGCCCTCACGGCCAATGATCGGCGCCAGGCGGGGCTGTTTCACACCGCCTTCCTGCTGCCGAGCCGCGCCGACCTCGCCCGTTGGCTCGGATATGTCGCCGACCAGCGCCTGCGGCTGCAAGGGGCGTCGGACCACATTGTCAGCGAAGCGCTCTATCTCGCTGATCCGGAAGGCAATGGCATCGAGGTCTATGTCGACCGGCCCGTGCCGCAATGGCTGGACGCTGGCGGTCATATCCAGATGAGCACCGATCCACTGGACGTGCAGGATTTGCTGAGCACTGCCGGAACCAGCGTGTGGAGCGGCTTTCCCGAAGCGGGCAGCATCGGCCACGTCCATATGCAGGTCGGCAACACGGCGGAAGCCGATCGCTTCTACCGCGACGTGCTGGGATTTGCGGTGACCGTGGATTATCCCGGCGCGAGCTTCTATGGCAGCGGCGGCTATCATCACCAACTGGCCGGCAATATCTGGAACAGCCGGGGGGCGTCCCAACGGCCGCAAAACATGGCCGGGCTCGACAGGGTCGACCTCGTCGCCAAGGATGCCGGCGAAATCGCCGCCATTTTGGCGCGGGCGGAAAAGGCCGGGCTGGACGTTACCAAAAACGCTGAAGGCACGACGCTGCGCGACCCGTGGGGCACCGCCATCACGCTGACAAGTGAGGATAATTGACATGCTGGTCAATGGAAAATGGATAGAAAACTGGCAGCCGGTACAGGCCAAGGACGAGAAAGGCGGTTTCGTGCGCCAGACCTCGAGCTTTCGCAACTGGGTGACGCCCGATGGCAGCGCCGGTCCGACTGGCGAGGGCGGCTTTAAGGCAGAACCCGGCCGCTATCACCTCTATGTGGCGCTGATCTGCCCCTGGGCCTCGCGTACGCTGATCGGGCGCAAGCTCAAGAAGCTCGAAGACGTCATCTCGCTGTCGGTGGTCGAGCCGGCGCTCACCGAGCAGGGCTGGCGCTTCGGCGATTATCCCGGCTCGGACCGCGACACGGTCAATGGCGCGACCTATATGCACGAGCTCTATGCGCGCGCCGATCCGACCATTTCGGGCCGGGCGACGGTGCCGGTGCTCTGGGACAAGCAGCGCAACACCATCGTCAACAACGAGTCGGCCGATATCCTGCGGATGATGAATTCCGGGTTCGGCGAACTGGCGGATTCGACCTACGATCTCTACCCAACCGAACTTGCCGAGGAAATTGATGCGCTTAACGCCCGCATCTATCCCCGGTTCAACAACGGCGTCTATCGCGCCGGCTTTGCGACCACCCAAATTGCTTATGAGGAGGCATTCCACGAGGTCTTCGCCATGCTCGACGAACTCGAGGGCAGGATGGCCGATGGCCGCAGCTTCCTTTCGGGCGACACGTTCACCGAGGCCGACATCCGGCTGTTCGTGACGCTGGTACGATTCGACGTGGCCTATCATGGCCTGTTCAAGTGCAATCTGCGCCGTATTGCCGACTATGCGAATCTCAGCCGCTATCTCGAACGCATTCTCGCCATTCCGGGGATCAGGGAGACGGTCAATATCGACCACATCAAGACCGGCTATTATTCGGTCAAGGCCCTCAATCCCACCGGCATCGTGCCGTTGGGCCCGGAACTGCCAGCCATGCTGAAGGTGGCCTGAAGGGCGCGCGGCGGAGATGATTATCGGCAGCAGTTATGGGCTCGGCCAGATATTGGTCGCGCCCATGGCGCTGCTCATGACCTATCTGGCCAGTCCAGGCGCGGATACGGCCATGGTGCCGGAACGCGTGATCCATACAATGCTTGGAGCGGCAATCGGCATCAGCGCTGCCGTGCTGTTTTCGACGGTTCATCATCGTCAGGAGCTGGCTCGCCGTCATGCGTCGCGTAGCAGAGAATGAAGCATCCGATCTTGGGGGCGCACCAACGGAAGTTGAGGTGCCGCAATCGACCTCATGCGGGCCATCAAACTGCGGGAACTAATTTCTGAACAGGACATTGGGTGCATCAGCGCCACGCGAGTGATTTTCTCACTTTGACAGACGAAACCAGAACCTCACTGTTCGCCAGTCTCCCTGATTGTACTCTATCAAATCCACGCACCAATCTGCCCAAATGAGAGGGAGTTCCGATGTCGATATCAGAATTTGCAGCAAAAGACTTCCAGGCCGCCGTCGTCCGCCAGAAGGGCGGCCCGTTTGTCATCGAGACGGCCAGCATCACCCCGCCACGCCATGACGAGGTGCTGGTGCGGGTGGTGGCAACCGGCATGTGTCACACCGACATGGTGGCCCGCGACCAGATCTATCCCGTGCCGCAGCCGATCGTGCTCGGCCATGAGGGCGCGGGCATCGTTGAGGCGGTTGGCGAGAACGTAACGAAGGTCGAAAAGGGCGACCATGTCGTCCTTTCCTTCCATTCCTGCGGAAGCTGCCGGCCTTGCCAGGAGGGCCATCCGGCCTATTGCGAGAATTTCAACGAGTACAATTTCGCCGGAGCGCGGCCGGAGGACGGGTCGCACGCGCTGTGCGGGCATGACCACAAGCCGCTCAACGACCGCTTCTTCGGCCAGTCGTCCTTCGGCGCCTATGCGATCGCCAATGTGCGCAATGTGGTCAAGGTGCGCAAAGACGCGCCGCTGGAGCTGCTGGGGCCGCTGGGCTGCGGCATCCAGACCGGCGCTGGGACCGTGCTCAACGCGCTCAAGGTCGAGCCGGGCTCAAGCTTCGCGGCCTTCGGTGCGGGAGCGGTCGGGCTCTCCGCCGTGATGGCGGCGGCTGCGACCGGCGCGACCACCATCTTTGCCATCGACGTCGTGCCCTCGCGGCTGGAGCTGGCGCTCGAACTTGGCGCCACCCACATCGTCGACAGCTCGAAAGATGATCCGGTCGAGGCGATCCGCAAGGTGACCGGCAAGGGCGTCGATTTCGCCATGGATTCGACCGGCATCCCGGCGGTGATCCGCAACGCGGTGCTGGCGCTGCGCCCCATGGGGTCGGCTGCTGTCGTCGGTGCCTCCAAGCCGGGTGCGCTGCTCGACCTCGATGCCAATGATCTGATGCAGAGCGTCAAGAGCATTCGCGGCGTTGTCGAAGGCGACAGCGTTCCGGATATCTTCATCCCCAAGCTGATCGACCTTTACCTTGCCGGTCGCTTCCCCTTTGACAAGCTGGTCAAATTCTACCCCCTCGACCAGATCAACGAGGCCGCCGCCGACAGCGAAAAGGGCGGAACGCTGAAGCCGATCATTCGCATTGCGGCTGCCTGAGGGACGGTCATTGCTCCCGATTCGGAAGCAATCATCTTCTGGAGAGATGGATTATCAACTTCGTCCGAAAGAGTCATGTTTATCCCCAGAACACGACGCCAAGCGTTTTGTCCTCTGCTGCACTCTTCTTTTGAAAGGACGTTGACATGACTGCGCAAGCCAAACTGGGACAGGTCATCACCAAGGATTACCGCGGGGTGACCATCCACACCTACAAGTCGCCCGAGGAAGGGCTTTACGTCACCTCGCAGATCGTCGAGACCGATGACGGCCTCGTCGTCTTCGACGCGGTGTTCCACACCAGGCACGCCGAAGACCTGGCCGACTATATCGCCGGGCTTGGCAAGCCCGTGAATCGCATCGTGCTGTCGCACATCCACCCCGATCACTGGTCGGGCCTAAGCGTGCTGCATCAGCGCTTCCCGCAGGCGCCGATCTATGCGCTGCCGGAAATCATCGGCTACATCAAGGAAAACGGCCAGAAAATCCTCGATGCCCGCAACCAGGCTTTTGGCAATGTTGTGGCCAAGACCCCGACCCTTCCCGATCACGAGCTGGCGGTCGGCGCCCAGACCATCGGCGGCGTGCGCTTCGAATTCGAGCGCCAGCCCGATGGCGAAAGTGACTGGCAAACCATCGTTCGCCTGCCTGACGCGGGCGTGGTGATGGTCTTTGACCTGGTGTTCCCTGCCGGACATCACCTCTTTACGGTCGCAAGTCATTTCGACCACTGGATCGAAATTCTCGATGCGCTCAAGAGCGATGTGGCCAAGGGTTATGACACGCTCATGGTCGGCCATGGCAATCCGGTGGGCTATGACGTGATCGACGCTAATATTTCCTATCTGGAAAAGGCCAAGCAGATTCACGCCGCCAATGGCGACGCGGACAGCTACGCCAAGGCGCTGAAAGATGCCTATCCGAGCTATTACGGCGGTGGCTGGGTCGATTTCTCCAGCCTACTGCTCTACGGCATCATCAACCCGTAAAAGACCGTTGCATCCTTTGAGGCTGGCGTGGTGCGAATACACGGCACCATGCCAGCCTTCTGCTATAACGGCCCACGATCGCGATGCGTGTTTATTGTCAACGCAGCGGGAAGCGTTGGGAAATAAATTCGACGAAGCTGCCGAGCTTGCGGGTTCGACGTCGGTCTGGCGCGGTAAGGATATGCATCGGGCGGGCCGTGTGCCGCCAGTCCGGCAGGAGGGGAACCAGAAGCCCCTCATCGATATCGTCCTGAAGCAGGATGCGTGGCTGAAGAATGATCCCCAACCCCGCCAGCGCCGCCATCCGCAATGCGTGCCCGATATTGACGGTGAGCGGGCCATGAACGGTGACCGTTTCCGTCACGCCGCCCGGCCCCTCGAACGTCCATTCATTGCTCGGAGCCCAGTGGGCAAAGCCGAGGCAGGCGTGGCCGGCGAGATCGGCGGGGTGCTGTGGCGCAGGATGGCTCGCCAGATAGGCGGGCGCGGCGCACAACGCCATTTCATAGGGCGTCATCGCCAGGGCCCGTAATGAGGTATCGGCAAGCGCGCCGATGCGGATCACCGCATCAAAACCCTCGTCGACCAGATCGACCATCCGGTCGGTGATGGTCAATTCGACGCTGACGTCCGGATAGGTGCGCAGATAGTCGGGCAGCGCGCGGGCAAGGCTGGTGCTGCCAAAGGTCATCGGGGCATTGACCCGCAGAAGGCCCCGTGGCGCGCTCTGGCTTTCGGCTGCAAGGTTCTCAGCCGCCTCCACTTCACCAAGGATCGAACGGCAGCGCTCCAGAAAACTCAAGCCCACATCGGTCAGGCTCTGCCGCCGCGTCGTGCGGCGGATCAGCGTGACCTGAAGCCGCTCCTCCAGCGTGCGGATATGCTTGGCGACCATGGCCGGCGATAGTTTCAGTTCACTCGCTGCCGCCGCGAAGGAGCCGAGGTCGGCGACCTTGACGAACACCTGCATGCTGGTGAAGCGATCCATGATTAAACACCCTACGTTTTCAATCAAACAATAAAACCGCCATTTAATGGGAATATCAATGCAATTAGATACGGATGGACCAATTCATACGAAGGGAACACGACCATGACGAAAAGACCGCTTGGCCGCTCCAGCCTCTCGATCTCGCCGCTGGTGTTCGGCGGCAATGTTTTTGGCTGGACAGCGGACAAGGCCCGCTCCTTCGACCTGCTCGACCGTTTCGTCGACGCCGGTTTCGAAACGATCGACAGCGCCGACATCTATTCGAACTGGATTCCGGGCAATAACGGCGGCGAATCCGAAGCCATTATCGGCGAATGGATGCAGGCGCGCGGCAATCGCGACAAGGTGGTTGTCATCACCAAGGTCGGCATGGAAATGGCGCAGGGCCAAGGCCTGTCGGCAGCCTGGATCGAGCGCTCGGTCGAGGATTCGCTGCGTCGGCTGAAGACCGACCATATCGACCTCTATTTCTCACATATCTTTGACGACAGCGTGCCGGTCGAGGAAACGCTGCAAGCCCATGACCGCCTGATCAATGCCGGCAAGGTCCGCGCCATCGGCGCGTCGAACCATTCGGCCGGGCAACTGGCGCAGGCGCTGAAGGTTGCCGCCGATAACGGCCTGCCGCGCTACGAAGTGCTCCAGCCGCAATACAACCTTTATGACCGCGATGGCTATGACGGGGCTTTGCGCGATCTGGCGATTGCCGAGGGGCTCGGTGTTATCACCTATTCAAGCCTCGCCAACGGCTTCCTCAGCGGTAAATATCGCAGCGCCGAAGATTTTGGCAAAAGTCCACGCGGCGGCGGCATGGGCAACTATCTCAACGAACGCGGTCTGCGTATCCTGGCGGTGCTGGATGAGGTGGCCGCCGCGCATGGCGCAACCCCGGCGGAAATCGCCCTTGCCTGGCTGACGGCGCGAGAAGGCGTCACCGCCCCGATCGCCAGCGCAACCAGTCTCGAACAACTGGAAAGCCTGATCCGCTCCGCCAAGCTCACTTTGTCTGCGTCCGACATCGCCCGGCTCGATGACGCCAGCGCCGTATAAGGAGACCATTATGAAAATCGATCTTGCAGGAAAACGCGCCATTGTCACCGGTTCCACCGCCGGCATCGGCTTTGCCATCGCCAAAGGTCTGGTGGGGACGGGAGCCGAAGTGGTGGTCACCGGGCGCACGCAGGCCGCGGTGGACAAGGCGGTGGCGGCCATCGCCGGGGCGCAGCCGGACGCCAAAGTCTCAGGCGTCGCTGCCGACCTCGCCACCCCGGAAGGTGCTGCGGAACTGATCGCCAAGGTGCCACAGGCGGATATTTTCGTCAGCAATCTCGGCATTTATGGCGCCAAGCCCGCCTTTGAACTCGATGACGCCGACTGGGCGCACATCTTCAACGTCAATGTGACCAGCGCCGCGCGCCTTGCGCGCCACTATGCGCCGGTGATGAAGGAAAAGGGCTGGGGCCGGCTGATCTTCATCTCCAGCGAATCCGCGCAGAACATTCCTGTCGAGATGATTCATTATGGCGTCTCCAAAGCGGCGTTGCAGGCTCTGTCTCGCGGTTACGCCAAGGCCCTGGCCGGCACTGGCGTGACATCGAACGCGATACTGCCCGGACCGACGCGGACGGAAAGCTCAGTCGCCTTCATCGCGGATCTGGCGCGTGAGGGCGGCATCGACCCGTCCGAGGCCGAAAGCCGGTTTCTTGCCGAAAACCGCCCCTCCACGCTGATCGGCCGCTTCGCTGAGCCGGAGGAAATCGCCAATCTCGCCGTCTATGTCGCCTCGCCGCTGTCGAGCGCAACGACCGGCGCGGCGCTTCGGGTCGAAGGCGGCATTGTCGAGAGCCCAAGCTGAACCCCGCCAAAACACCAGCCGCGTTACCCCGAATCCGAATCTACAAGGAGCTTTACCGATGAAATTGTATGTTTATGACCATTGTCCGTTTTGCGCCAAGGCGCGCATGATCTTCGGGCTCAAATCGCTACCGGTCGAGTTGCATTTCGTTCTGGAAGACGATGTCGACACCCCGACCAATCTGGTCGGCAAGAAGACGACGCCTATTCTGCAAAAGGCTGATAACACTCATATGGCCGAAAGCATGGATATCGTGCACTATGTCGACGGCTTGCACGGCACTCCTATCGTCGCCCCGGTGGAAGAAAACAGCCCCATCAAGCTGTGGCACGACGCAGCGTGGCGACCGATCCTCAATCTTTCCATTCCCCGTCTGGCCGATGCGGACCTTCCCGAGTTTGCAACGGAAACCGCGCGCGCCGCATTCAAGGCCCGCCAGACAAAGAATTTCGGGGCGTTCGAGGACCTGCTCGGCCAGACCCCCGACCTTATCCGCGACATCGAAGAGCGATTGGCAGAGCTGGATAGCGTGCTTGCCGGACGCGAGCACGTGGATGCCGACGACTTCGTGCTTTACCCGTCATTGAGGATGCTCAGTATCGTGAAGGGCGTTCAATATCCGGCCAACGTCAAGCGCTATATGGAGCGCATGGAGCAGGCCACCGGCGTCGGCCTGCATTTTGGTCAAGCAAGCTGAAGGCAACCCAAGCGACCAGAACTTCACTGAGCGTTGGAGGCCTCCGGCCATCAACTGATTGCAAGAAATGCGACCGCAGCGGCCTGGCAGTGCGCAGCGGTCGCAACACCGCGCCCCGGGATAGATCATGACCCGTTGACCGCCACATGCGCTGCTGCTAATTCCATAAACAGGATTATTTTAGTCAGGTTTGGGACCATGATGCATCTCTCTCGCCGCCATAGCGCCGCGCTCGGCGCCGCTTTGCTTTATTTCGCTCTGGGGCTCGCGCCCGCCCAGGCGCAGGTCGCGCAGGTCGTTTCGGAAAATGAGGCCGCCCGCGTGGTGCTGCACGCGCAGGGGGAGACCGAAGTGCCGGTCCATCCGCACCGGATCGTGGCGCTGCACAATATCTTCTCCGAAGCGCTGGTGGCGCTGGGCGAGGCGCCGGTTGGCGCGGTGGTGCGTCCCAGCGGCCTGCCCGATCAACTGGCCGACGCCCTGGCCGACACCGCCCTGGTGGGCGACCAGAGCGCGCCCGATTTCGAGGCGATCCTGGCGCTCGACCCCGATCTCATCCTCGCTCAGGCCGACGAGATCGGCGATAATTACGAGCTGCTCAGCGCCATCGCGCCGACACTTCTGCTGGACGAACCCAATGTGGATTGGAGGCAATGGCTGATCGGGCTGGGCGAGGCGGTCGGCAAGCCCGACGCGGCCCATGACGCGGTGGACGCCTATGATGCCCATGCCGCCGCGGTCAAGGCGCAGGTGGCCGCGGTGCGGCCGGATGATACCGTCTTGGTGCTGCGGGTGCGCGAAAAGGATTTGCGGGTCTATGGCGGCGCGCGGCGCTCGGGCCTGGTGCTCTATCAGGATCTCGGGCTCAATCCGCACCCGCTGGTGGATCTGAATGAGGACAGCGTTACCGTCTCCAACGAGATCATCCCCGAACTGACTGCCGATCACCTGTTCCTGATGGTCGAGGACGAGGACAAGATGGCCGGTATCGAAGCCACGGCGCTGTGGCAGGCGCTGCCCGCGGTTCAGGCTGGTCATGTCTATCGCGTCAACATGGAACCCTGGAACCGCTCGACCGGGCCGATCAGCTTCGCAGCCATCGTCGACGACGTGGCGGCCCATCTCGGCACGGCCGACTAGTCCGCTGCGCGCGCTGGTCCTGCTCGCCGGCGGCCTGGTGCTGCTGGCGAGCCTGTTCGCTTCCATATCGGTGGGCGCGGCGGGCATCGACCTGGTCACTGTGTGGCTGGCGGTGTTCCGCTTCGATCCGGCCCAGACCAACCATCTGGTGATTCAGGAATTCCGCCTGCCGCGCGTCGTCGCCTCCGCTGCCGTGGGCGCCAGCCTGGGCGTTGCCGGCGCCATCATGCAGGGCATGACGCGCAATCCGCTGGCCAGCCCGTCGCTGATGGGGCTCAATGCCGGCGCCGGGCTGCTGCTGGTGCTGGGCCTGGTACTGTTCCCCTGGCTCGACTTCACCGGGCTGATCCTGCTGTCCTTTCTGGGCGCGGGGCTGGGGGTCGGGCTGGTCTTTGGTATTGGCGCCTTGCAGCCGGGCGGGCTGACGCCGGTGCGGCTGGTGCTGGCTGGCGCCGCAGTTTCGGCCCTGTTCGGGGGACTGACCACCGGTGTGGTGCTCTATACCGGGATTGCCCAGGACGTGCTGTTCTACACCGCCGGCGGCGTGCAGGGCGTGCGCTGGCCGCAATTGTTGCTGGCCCTGCCCTGGATGGGGATCGGCCTGCTGCTGGCGCTGGCGCTGGCGCGCGGCATCTCCCTTCTCAGTCTTGGCGAAGAGGTTTCGATCGGTCTGGGCCAGCGCACCGCGCTGGTACGCGCCGGTGGCGTCATCGCCACGCTGCTGCTGGCCGGCAGCGCCGTCGCCGTGGCGGGCGGGGTCGGCTTTGTCGGCCTGGTGGTGCCCCATCTGGCGCGCTTCCTCGTCGGGCTCGACTATCGCTGGATCATCCCCTGCTCGGTATTGCTGGGCGCTACCCTGCTGGTGCTGGCCGATCTGGGCGCGCGCATGGTCAATCCGCCCTTCGAGACACCGGTGGGGCTGATCACCGCGCTGATCGGGGTGCCATTCTTTCTCTGGCTGGCGCGCCGTGACCAAAGGGGCATGTGACATGGCGCTGCGCTATTGCATCCTCGTCGCGCTATTGGCGGCAACGGCCGTGGTCAGCCTCAATATGGGGTCCTTCGCAATCGGCCCCGGCGATGTGCTGGCCACGCTGTTCGGTCAGGGAACCGCCAAGCAGGAGCTGACGCTCTATACGATCCGCCTGCCACGCCTCGTCATGGCGATGCTAGTGGGCGCGGGGCTGGCTCTATCGGGCGCGCTGCTCCAGGGCGTATCGCGCAACGCGCTCGCCGATCCGGGAATATTGGGGCTCAATGCCGGGGCGGGGCTGAGCATCCTCGCCCTGCTCTATCTGCGCCAGCAGGGCATTGTCACCCTGCCCGGCGCGCTGTGGCCGCCGGTCGCCTTTGTCGGCGCGCTGGCCACGGCCATCGCCATCTACCTGCTGGCCCGCAAGCAGGGACGGGTCGAACCCGGCCGCCTGCTCCTGGCCGGCATTGCCATCAATGCCGGCGCATCGGCGGCCATGCTGGTGTTGTCCATGCGGCTGGACCGGCGACTTTACGACGCCGCTTCGGTATGGCTGGCGGGAAGCCTGTCGGGCGCCAGATGGGCCGATGTGTTCGCCATCCTGCCCTGGCTGGTGGTGCTGGCGCCGTTGCTGGCCGGGCTGGTGCGCGTGCTCGACATTCTTGGGGTGGGCGACGACACTGCCACCGGGTTGGGCGTCGGCGTCGAAAGCGGGCGGCTGGCGCTGCTGGCCGTCGCCGTCGCCTTTGCCGGCACCGCCGTGGCGCTGGCCGGCGCCATCGGCTTTGTCGGCCTGCTCGGACCCCATATCGCCCGCCGGCTGGTGGGCCCGCGCCATCATCTGCTGCTGCCCGCCGCCGCGCTGGTGGGCGCAGGATTGATGCTGCTCGCCGACACTGTGGGCCGCAACCTGCTGGCCCCGATCGAAATTCCCGCCGGCGTGGTCGTCGCCGTGCTCGGCGCGCCCTATTTCCTCTATCTGCTTATCCGCACCAACCGCCAGGCTTTCACCGCATGACGCTGGAAACCCAAGAGCTGAGCTTTGCCTATGGGGCCGAGCCCGTCTTTGCCGAATTGGCGCTGGCCATTCCTCCCGGCCGGATCACCGCCCTAGTGGGGGCCAACGGCTCGGGCAAGACCACCATCCTCAAGAACCTGGCCCGCATCCTCAGGCCCAGCCACGGCGCGGTCTATCTCGATGGCCGGTCGCTGGCTCAGCTTCCCACCAAAGCCATCGCCCGCGCCATGGCGGTATTGCCGCAAAATCCCGAAGCGCCCGCTGGCCTGCTGGTCCGCGAACTGGTCGGATATGGGCGCTTCGCCTGGCAGAAGCCGCTCACAGCCATGACCGCCGAGGACAAGGCTGCCGTTAGGGAAGCTCTGATCCTGACCGGCATGACCGAGCTGGCCGACCGGCCGGTGGGGACCTTGTCGGGCGGGCAGCGGCAGCGGGCCTGGATCGCCATGGCGCTGGCGCAAAACAGCCGCATCCTGCTGCTGGACGAGCCGACGACCTTTCTGGACATGGCCCATCAATTCGAAGTGCTGAGCCTGCTCGACCGGCTCAATATTGAGCAAGGCCGCACCATCGTCATGGTGGTGCACGACCTCAACCAGGCGCTGCGCCATGCCCATCACGTCATCGTGCTGCACGCCGGAAAAGTCATCGGCAGCGGAGCGCCCGACGCGGTCTTGACGCCTCAAACCCTGGCCGCCGCCTTCGGCATCCGCGCCGACCTCATCCACGATCCCCGCAGCGGACGGCGCATCTGCGTTCCCTACGGCCTCGTCGCGACGGGCGAATGAGCCGGGGATCACCGACACGCAGGCGGGAGATTTCATGGAGAGGACGACGCCGGTAGCGATGGTGGGAAGCTATCAAAAGGGTGATGCCCCTTTGTCGGCATGCCGGGCCCGATTGCCACCCTGAGGCGTGACCGGCCATAACGCCAGCCTACGCCTCGCCGATTTCCCGCTCCCGATCATTCACCCGGTTCATCCCGGTTGGAATGGCTCTCTCGATTTCTTCGGCAACGAGATGCTGGAGTTGCCAGATATACGGGTCGTGAACGCCGTATTTTTCCAATCCCTGAACCGTCCGCAGCAGATATTCAGCCCCGGATCCGGCGGCACCTGCCGCGGTGGCCAGTCTTCGCGCCTGTTCCTCGATCGTCAGGTCGACAACAGGGGCACCCACCGGATCAGAAAGTCAGCGCCTGTTCGCGGCCGCGATCGGAGTTGACCTCTATCCAGCGGGCATTGGCTGACAATTCGTGGGCGACAAGTTCACGGCGCAGCACCGTCCGCAGCGACTGCATCTCGGTTTCGGCAGCCAGTTCCAGGATCAACCCATCGCAACTCCCGCCCGAGGCGAGAGCGAGCATCAACCCCGGCCTCTCGGGCGTACCGCGGAAATGATCGAGCGAGATCGAAAAGTTGCGATGCCAGCCAATGGCGGTCGCGCGGCGGAGCGATTGGACAGGGAAGCCGGGGTTCCAGATCAGCGATCCGTAGGCAAAAATCTGGATTGGCCGCGTCCACCCTTGTGTGAGCGTGGCCGCAAGCGCGTCGAGATCAGCGTCTTCCAGAATGCGCAGGCCCGGACCATGCAACGGCCCCTCGCCCGGCGTGACCCGGGCGAGATGGTCGTCGCTCAAAATGATGGGAATGCGATCAGGCATTAGATTTTCGACATATGATAGATTTTCAGTCCTTGGATTAAAGCAGTGATACGGCAGAATTGCCATTTCAACAAATCCACCATCTCCTGAGAGACAATGGCGAAGCACCAGCGTCGCCGGGTTGATCGGCGCAGCAGGTTCCATCAGCGAACCAACGACCTCCGACAGCGTGTTGCCGCCGACTCCATGCGCGGCTCCTGCCGCAAACACCGCTGGAGATTCCGTTAGATCGGCGCTTGGGACGAGTGCTTAATCTTCTGCAGCGGAATTTCTGTCTTGATGTTCCGAACCCCGGGTATCCGCCCGAGATGTTCGATCTGGAACTTCCCGTATCCGTCAAAATGCTGCTCCGGCAGCTTGCCACAAAGCATATCTGTCCGCCCCCTTAAGCCTGCCTTAAGCTCGGCGTAGAATGGCGGATCAGATCAGCGAAGGGTTTTTATGCGCGTTTTGATAATCGAGGACGATGCCGTGTTGCGGGACGGGCTCAAGGTCGGGCTCGGGCTTGGCGGCTTCAATGCCGATGCCGTCGAGGGCTGCGCGGAAGCCGACGCCGTGCTCCAGAACCACCAATTCGACGCGCTGGTCCTCGATCTGATGCTGCCGGACGGCTCCGGCCTCGATATTCTGCGCGCTCTGCGCGCCCGGCGCGACATGGTGCCGGTCCTGCTGCTCACCGCGCGCGACCGCGTGGCCGACCGGATCGCCGGCCTCGACGCCGGGGCCGACGACTATCTGGGTAAACCCTTCGATCTTGACGAAGTCGCCGCGCGCCTGCGCGCCCTCGTCCGCCGCGCCTCGGGGCACTCCTCCTCGCTGCTCGAATGGGGCGGCCTCAGCCTTGATCCGGCCAGCAAGACCCTGGAGCAGAACAGCAGGCCCATCAGCCTGTCGCGGCGCGAATATGCGATCCTGCACGCTCTCATGGTCCATCCGGGCCGGATTCTTTCCAAAAGCCAGATCGAGGAAAAGCTCTATGGCTGGCAGGAGGAAGTGGAAAGCAATGCCGTCGAGGTCCATATCCATCATCTGCGCGCCAAGCTCGGCACCGGATTGATCCAGACCGTGCGCGGGCTCGGCTATCGTCTGGGAGGGGAAGCGTGATGGCATCGATCTCCCGGCGGCTGTTCCTCATTCTCGTCATCACCACCGGCCTTGTCTGGCTCTCGGCCGTGGTCTGGATTTTCATGTCCACCCGCGCCGAGGTCGAACGGGTGCTCGACGCGCGCCTGATGGAAGCGGGGCGCATGGTTTCCTCGCTGATCGCCAGTCAGGAAATCGCGGTCGATCCCAACCAGAGCCTTGTAACCGCCCTGCCCGGACGTTCCCTCAACACCTATGAGCGCCAGCTTTCCTGCCAGATCTGGTCGCTGCAAGGCACAATGATCGGCCGGTCCCAGGGCGCCCCCGATGCCGAACTCTCCGGGCACGCGGACGGGTTTTCAGAGACCGTGATCGAGGGCGAACGCTGGCGGGTCTATGCCATCACCAATGCCGAACTCGGCGTCCGCGTCCTTATCGGCGACAGCATGCAGATCCGCGACGGGCTGGTGAACGACGTCATCCGCGGCCTGCTGCTTCCGGCCCTGCTCATCCTGCCCGTGCTGGCCCTGTTGATCTGGCTCAGCGTACGCCGGGGCCTTGAGCCTTTGCGCAAGATTGCCGGAGACCTCGAAACCCGGCCTGCCTCCGATCTCAGCCCGATCGCCGATGACGGGACCGCCACCGAGATCACGCCGGTGCTGCAATCGCTGAACGGGCTGTTTGCCCGGGTGGAGGAACTGCGCGAACGCGAGCGCAATTTCACCGCCTTCGCTGCCCATGAGTTGCGCACGCCCCTCGCCGGGCTCAAGACCCAAGCGCAGGTGGCGCTGGCCAGCGGCGACGGTGCCATCCGGGACCAGGCGCTGCAACAGATCGTGCTGGGGGTCGACCGCACCGGCAGGCTGGTCCGGCAGTTGCTGGACATGTCGGCCATAGAAGCGCTCGATCCGGCGGAGCGGAGCGGCGGCGTGGTACAGCCCGGCGCGATACTCAAATCGCTGGCGCAGGAACTGGCCGATCCGGCCCGCAACGTGACCATCGCCATTGCGCCCGATCTCGACGGCTTAAGCCTCGGGATCGAACCGGAACTGTTCACCCTGGTCGCCCGTAACCTGATGGAGAATGCCGTCAACCACTCCCCGCCCGGCGGCGTGGTGCGCTGCCGCACAGCCGATGGGACGGAACATGGCTGCATCATCATCGAGGACGATGGACCGGGCATTCCGGCTGAGGAATTGCCCATGATCACGGAACGCTTCTTTCGGGGCCGCCACAAGGCCGCCATCGGCAGCGGCCTCGGGCTCGCCATCGTCGAGTTGGCGCTGGGACGCAGCGGCTGGCGATTGCAGTTTCATAACCGGAAGGCCGGTGGCCTCAGCGCGGTCATTATCGACACGCCCTAAGCGGGGCGCCAGCCGTCCGCCGGGGCGTCAAGGATCGCCGGCTGGCCGTCGGGCAATCAGATCGATGAGCGCCGATAGACCATGATGCCCCTGGCCTTCGTGGATTTCTGCGTCATATTCCTTGAGGCTCACAATTTCGAAATCCGAGAACGCCTCCAGCAAAAGCGACCGGGTGTACATATGCTCGCGCTGCGGCGGTCCCCCGGTGCCCAGATCGACCTGTTCGGGGCGGTAGCCGTGCAGGAGCACCAGTCCGCCCGGCTTCACCGCGCGCTGCATGCCCTCAAAGAGGCGCGCCCGGCCTGCGGGATCGGCGAACTGGATGAAGATGGCGACGACATAGTCATATTGAGCGTCGGGCCAGGACCAATCCGACAGATCGGCCAGTTCGAGCTCGATCTCCACCCCGGAGTCCCGGGCCAGCTTGGCGCTCTTTTCGAGCGCCACCGAGGACGCGTCGATGGCGTGCACCGCAAGCCCGAGGCTGGCGAGAAAGACGCCATTGCGTCCCTCTCCATCGGCCACCGCCAGCACGTTGCCGCCAGGCTCGAAGCGGTGGGCCTCTTGTTTGAGGAAGGCGTTCGGCTCCTTGCCGAACACGTACTCCTCACCGCGATAGCGTTCGTCCCACCCATTTGCCGTCATTGCCGCAAACCTTCCGACCCGACAGCCGAGGTGATGCGGCGAATGGCTTCGTCGACGGTAGCACGCGGGCAGCCAAGATTGACGCGCATGAAACCGTGCCCCTCGATCCCGAACTTCTGCCCCTTGTCGAGCCAGACGCGGGCCTTGGTCAGCATGAACTTGTCGAGCGCTTCGGCATCGAGGCCAAGGCCACGGCAATCCATCCAGGCCAGATAGAGAGAATCCGCGCGAAGCACCTTCAACCCGGCATCCGCCGCGTTGATCGCCGCGGCGAAGCGTTCGTGATTGGCCCTGATATAAACCAGCAGGTCCTCAAGCCAGGGCTCGCCATGCGTATAGGCGGCTTCGGCGGCGACCATGCCCAGGACATTGACGAAGCCAAAGCCATTGCGGTCGCCCTGGCGGCGAAATTCATCGCGCAGCCGTCCATTCGGCACGATGACATTGGCGCTTTGCAAGCCGGGCAGGTTGAAGGTCTTGCTGGGCGCGGTGCAGGTGATGCTGTTCATGGCGAAAGCTTCGCCGAGCGAGGCAAAGGGGATGTGTTTTTTTGCCGGATCGAGGATCAGATCCTCGTGGATCTCATCGGAGATGACCAGCACATCGTGGCGCTGGCAGATTTCACCCATGGTGCGCAAATCGGCTTCCGACCAGACATTGCCGGTTGGATTGTGCGGATGGCTGAGGATGAAGAGCCTGGTATCGGGGCGGATCGCCGCCTCGAACACTTCGGCGTTAAAGCGATAGCCCGCGCCCGTATAGTCGAGCGGGGCATAGGTCAGATGCCGTCCGTTCAGCAGCACATCACTATGGAAATGCCCATAGACAGGCGGCTGGATCAGAACGCTGTCGCCCGGTGCGGAAAAAGCCTGCACGATGGTCTTCAGCGTCGTGATGATGCCAGCGGTCTGGACGATCCAGTTCTGGTCGATTTCCCAACCGAAGCGCCTGCCCTGCCAGCCCACGACGGCGTCCAGATAGGATTGCGTTGCGCCGAAGGGATAGCCGAACACACCGTAATCGACGGCCTCGTGCAGGGCATCGCGCACCACCTGCGGCGCCCTGAAGTCCATATCGGCGACCCACATCGGCAGGGGTTCTGCCGCCGCCTCGTCGGGCGCGAGCATTTCGTGCGCATAGGCCCATTTAATCGAGTTGGACATCCTGCGCTCAATGAGCTCATCGAAGATCGAGAGGTCCGCGCCAACAGGATCACTGGTCATGGTGTTCATCGTCATGGCTTTGGCGATCTCCTGTCTCACCGGCAACACAACCTCGGGATGCCCCCGCACTGCGATATCGAGACTGCCGGAAAGAATGAGAAATTCCAAGCCGGGCGAATCGGACACTGTGACGCGCGTACCCACCGGACCGCATGGAGCAACCGTTCCTTAAGCCTGCCTTAAGCTGGCCAGCCGAGCGCTGCTCCCATGATTGTCCAACGGGTATGCTCGAAATGAAAAAGCTGGTTCTTGTCGCGCTTTCAGCGCTGATTCTGGCCGGGTGCAGCGACACCGAAACCGCCACGGTCACCCAGGCCGTCAGCGCCGATGCCCCGGTTTTGCGGGCGCTGGAACGCCAGGGGCTGACCATTCACAGTCCTATGGCCGTTCCGGGTGGTCTGGACGGATTTGCCGCCAGCGCCGGAACCCAGCCGCTGGCCGTCTATGTCATGCCCGACGCCAATTACGCCCTGATCGGCACGCTGATCGACAGCGAGGGCAAGGCGGTCGCCGATGAAGAACTGCGCCGGCTGGCGAGTGTCCCGATCGATCAGGCGAGCTGGGCAGCGCTCGAATCGGCGCGCTGGGTCGCGGATGGCGATCTGGATGCCGAGCGGGTCGTCTATACCTTCACCGACGCCAATTGCCCGTTCTGCAACGAGATGTGGCACTCGGCCCGGCCCTGGGTCGAGGCCGGCAAGGTACAGCTCCGTCATCTGATGGTGGGCGTGATCCGGGCGGATTCCCCGGCCAAGGCGGCAGCCATTCTCGAAGCCGACGATCCGTCGGCGGCGCTCATTTACAACGAGGTGCACCATGGCGAGGGCGGCATCGATCCGCTCGACAGTATTTCCGCCCAGACCCGTGCCGAGCTTGAGAGGAATATGCAGTTGATGGGAGAACTGGGCTTTTCCGGCACGCCCGGCGTGATCGCCAGGGCCGACGATGGTTCGCTGATCTTCCAAAGCGGGGTGCCGCGCGGCCCGGACCTTGAACGCCTGTTCGGCCCGCTCTGACCTCTCCAAATCTCCCCAGCACCGACAAGACCTGAGCCCGATGATGCCCCTGAAACCGCTGTTGCGCTTATTCGCCATCCTGCTTTTCGCTGTCCCGTCGCTTTCGATTCAAGCCCAGCAGGACGACATCCTTCGCGCCGAGGATGCGTTTTCGTTCTCCGTCGCGCGCGATGCCGACGACCAGCTGGTGCTGCACTGGGAGATCGAGGACGGCTACTATCTCTATCGCGACCATCTGGGCGCGCGCGACAGCACCTCCGGCAACGCGATCGTGCTGGAGACCGAGCCGGGCGTCGTCGAGACCGACGACAGCAATTTCGGACCCTCCGAAGTCTATTACCACCAGGCTGTGGCGCGGCTCGGCGACACGGCGCCCGCCGAAATCGCGGTGACCTATCAGGGCTGCAAGAAGGATTCGATCTGCTACCCGCCGCTGACCCTGACCGTGGATACGCACAGCTTGCAGGTTTCCGAACCCGTCATGGGGTTTGGCATTCCCACGCCGGCGCCATCGGGTACTGGCAGCGGCTTTTCGCTGGCCGAGGAAAGCCTCGGGGGCGGCATGATCGGTGCGCTGCTGGAGAGCGGTGGCGCGATGTGGGTGATCGCGAGTTTCCTAGTCTTCGGCCTGTTGCTGGCTTTCACCCCTTGCGTCCTGCCCATGTACCCGATCCTCAGCGCCACCCTGGCGCGCGAGGGTGAGGCGCTGACGGCGCGGCGCGGCTTCGTCCTCTCGTCGAGCTATGTCCTCGCCATGGCTGCCGCCTTTGGCCTGCTCGGCGTGGTCGCCGCCTGGTCGGGGCAGAATTTGCAAATGGTGCTGCAATCGCCCTATGCGGTCGGCGCCGTCGCTCTGCTGTTCGTGGTCCTGGCGACGTCGATGTTCGGACTGTTCGAGCTGGAACTGCCGACGGCCTGGGTCAGCCGGTTGACCGGTGTGCAGGCGGGGAAACGCGGCTCGATCGGCGGTGCCGCCGGCATGGGCTTTCTCTCGGCGCTGATCGTGGGCCCCTGCGTCACCGCCCCGCTCGCCGCTGCGCTGCTCTATATCGCCCAGACCGGCGATGCGGTTCTGGGCGCAGCGGCGCTCTTTGCGCTGGGACTGGGTCAGGGCATTCCCCTGATCGCCTTCGGCACCATGGGCAGCAAGGCCCTGCCCCGCGCCGGGGCGTGGATGGTGCAGGTCAAATACGTCTTTGGCTTCGTTTTCCTCGCCGCCGCCATCTGGATGGCCGAGCGCATCCTGCCTGCGCAGGTCACCATGACGCTCTGGGCCATCCTCCTGCTCACCGCCGCCGTCTTCATCGGCGTCGCCGACCGGCTGACGGTGGATGCCCCTGCGGGAGCGCGCTTCCGCAAGGCGGCGGGCCTGGTCTTGTCCCTCGGCGGGGTCATCGTCGCCATCGGCGCGGCTTCAGGCGCAACCGATCCGCTGCGTCCGCTCGCCCATTTCGGCGCGGGCGGTGGCGGGCAACCGGCGGGCCAGGCCGAAATGGCCTTCCTCAATGCACACTCGACGCCGGAAGTGGAGCAGGCCCTGGCCACCGCCAATGATCGGCCCACGCTTGTCTATTTCACCGCCGATTGGTGCGTCACCTGCAAATCCATCGAGCGCGACGTGCTGCCCGCCGCCGACATCGTCGCGGGTCTGTCCGAGTTCCAGCGCGTCGAGATCGATCTGACGACGCTCAATGACGCGAACCAGGGCTTGATGAACGATCTCGCCGTCATCGGACCGCCGACAATGATCTTTTTCGACCGCACCGCGGCGGAAGCCAGTGGCTCGCGCCTCGTCGGCGACGTCACCACCCAAACCTTGCAGGCCTCGATCGCCCTGGCGGATCGGTAAGCATGAACGCCGTCGCCATCGGGCCCCTGGTTTTCGCCCCCGACCGGTTCGCCGCGATCCTCGCGATCGCGGCCTTCCTCTTTCTCGGTGAAATCCTCTCCAGCAAGGTCGACCGCCGTTTTTCGCCCTGGTCCTGGGGCGCTGTCGTTGCGTTCATCGTCGGGGCGCGGGCCGGGCACGTCGTCATGCACGCCGAAAGCTTTCTCGCCGAGCCGCTGCGGGTATTTTTTCTCTGGCAGGGCGGCTTTCTCATCCCCGCCGGGGTTGGGCTGGCGCTGCTCTATACGCTGTTGCACTTCCGGCGCGCGCTGGGCCTCGCCCCATGGACCGCGCTGCCCGGAGCCGTCGCGGCCTATGTCGCAATCTTCGTGCTCCAGCTCACGGCTGGCGTCCCCGCCACCGCACTGCCGACCGCCGAGATGTTCCAGACGCTCTCCGGCGAGACATTCAACGCCGCCGATCTGGAAGGGCCTCTCGTCATCAATCTCTGGGCCACATGGTGTCCGCCCTGCCGCCGCGAAATGCCGATGATGGCTGACATCGCCAAGACCACCGGGGATGCCACCTTCATCTTCGTCAACCAGGGGGAAAGTGCGGCGATGATCGAGCAGTTCCTGGCCTCCGAAAACCTCGATCTCGACCATGTCGTGCTCGATTCCTTCGGCGAATTCGGGCGCCATTACGACGCCCCCGGCCTGCCCGCTACGCTGTTCATCGATAACGAAGGACACCTGGGATCGGTCCATATGGGCGAAATCTCGCGCGAGGTGCTGCTGAGCGGCATTGCGCAATTGCGCCCGCAATTGTGATCGTCGCAACGCTGCGGTCCTTAAGGTCGGCTTAAGCTGGGCGTCGCCTATAGCGGGGCATTGCCTGGACAAATGAGGAAACTGCCTTGACTTCTTTCGCCATCGGACGCCGCACTTTCCTTGCCGGGGTCGGCGCACTCGCGCTTGCCGGCTGCACTTCGACGCAGCAAACACCACGCCTGGCCCAGCCGGTCGCGCCGCCACCGCCGGTCACGCCGCCGATGTATTACGCCCTGCCCGATGAGCGCTTTCCGATTCCTGAGGTCGACGTCGCCCAGGTCGGCAGGCAATGGTGGCGAACCGAGGTGGATTATCCGAGCGTTGAAAAAGTGGGCACGGTGATCGTCGACACGCCCAATCGCTATCTCTATCACATCCGGCCCGAAGGCCGTGCCATGCGCTATGGCGTCGGCGTCGGGCGCGATGGCTTCCTATGGTCGGGGCGCGGGCACATCGCCTATAAGCGCGAATGGCCGCGCTGGAATCCCCCCAACGAGATGGTGGCGCGCCAGCCTGAACTCGAACCGGTCAGCATCGCCAATGGCGGCATGGCGCCGGGGCTCGACAATCCACTGGGCTCGCGGGCGCTCTATATCCACCAGGGTAATCGCGACACCATCTACCGCATTCACGGCTCGCCCGAATTCTGGACCATCGGCAGGGCCGTCTCTTCGGGCTGCATCCGCATGCTCAACCAGGACGTCATCCACCTGGCCGACAATGTCCGCGACGGCAGCACCATCGTGGTCATTCCCGATCCTTCGGGCAGCCAGCAGATCGCCTGATCTGCGGTCAGCCCGCGGTTTCCTCTCCCATCGTGTCGCGGCGCATCGCCATCATCCACCCCAGAGCGACAACGGCCAGCGCCAGCGGCACGAAGGAGAGCCACAACACCATGTTCCAGCCATAGGCGCTGAGCAGCCCGCCCGAAAGGAACGAGCCGACCGCCATGGTGCCGAACACGATGAAATCGTTGAGTGATTGCACGCGGGCCTTTTCTTCCGGGCGGTGGGTTTCCAGTACCATGGCGGACGCGCCGATGAAGCCGAAATTCCAGCCGACCCCGAGCAGGATCAGCGTGCCCCAGAAATGGGCGACGTCGATGCCGAGCAGGCCGATCCCCGCCGAGGCGCCGATCAAGGCGAGCCCCGCCAGCACCACGTTGGACGCTCCGAAACGCGCGATCAGTCGGCCAGTGAAAAAGCTGGGCGCGTACATGGCGATGACGTGCCATTGCAGCCCGTCATTGGCCGCTTCCTGCGGCAGACCGCACATCTGCATGGCCAGCGGGGCAGCGGTCATCAGGAAATTCATCAGCAGATAAGAGACCACCCCGCAAACCACAGCGAGGACGAAGCGCGGCTGGCGCGCGATCACCCCCAGCGGCCTGCCGCCGGAGCGTTCCTCGGCGCTGGGAGCCGGCAGCCGTACGCCAAAGAGGATGATCGCGGAGAGCGCCGCCACCCCCGCCTGCGCCAGAAAGGTCGCAACGAACATATGCGGCATCCACAGATACATGGTGTGGGTGACCAGTTGCGGCCCGATCACTCCCGCGAACACCCCACCGGCCATGACGAAGGACAGCGCACGCGCGCGCCTTTCCGGCTCGACGCAATCGGCGGCAGCGAAGCGGAACGACAGCACCACCGCGGCATAGGCTCCCCCGAAAAAGGTGGCGGCGCAGAACAGCCAGAATGAGCCAATCATCACCGCCAGCGCCGAGAGCAAGCCGACCAGCACCCCCGCCCCGGTTCCAGCGAGGAAGGCCGCACGGCGGCCATAGCGCTGGGCGATCGCCCCTGCTGGCAGGGTGCAGGCCGCCATGCCGACGACGAAGATCGAAATCGGCAGCGTTGCCAGCGCCGGATCGGGCGCCAACTCGCTCCCCACGATGGCGCCAGTGGCATAGACCACCACCGAATTGGCCCCGGCCAACGCCTGGGCGATGGTCAATCTGGCGACATTGCTCCGTCCATGGGGATAGGGCGTGGCGGGCGATGGAGCGAGCGCTGGGTTCTCGGCAATTTGCGACATGGGGACTTTCCACCGGAAAAACGGAATGCGAAAAACTGCCGGAACGGCGTGAAATACTCTCAGGCGGCCGGGGAGGCTTCAACGGCGAGCCCAGCCAATTTCCATTCGGGAAAGCCATCCTCCAGCCGCAGGGCACTGAATCCCCTGGCGCGCAGGGCAGCGACGGCCTCCACCGCAAAAATGCAATACGGTCCGCGACAATAGGCAACGATCTCGGCGTCAACGGGCAGTTCATCGAGGCGCTTTTCCAATTCCCGGAATGGAATATTGCGGGCGCCGGGAAGATGGCCCTGGGCGAACTCATCCGGGGAGCGCACATCGAGCACCAAGACGCCCCCCTGCTCCAGCCGGCCCGACAATTCCTCGCGCGACACCGCCTCCATGGTGTCACGGGCGTTGAAATAGTCGTCCACCACCCGATTCACTTCGGCAATGTTGCGTTCCCCCGTCCGGCCCAACGCGCTGAGCAGCGTCACCACTTCCGCATTGCCGGCAAGACTGTAGAGCACATGCTTGCCGCGCCGCTCGGTGTTCACCAGCCGCGCGCGGCGCAGGATTTGCAGATGGCGTGAGGTGTTGGCGAAACTCATGCCCGACTGGTGGGCGAGGTCTTCGACGGAGTGCCGCCCCTGAGCCAGCGATTCCAGCAACTCCAACCGGTTGGCATGACCCAGCGCCTGGGCGATTCCGGCAAGGTGTTCGAAAATGACCTGCTTGGGGTGGATGTCCGGCATGGAAACTCTATCATCCATTCATTCAACAGAACGATTGAGTGACTACTAGCAAGAGCATCCCCGAAGCGCAATCCCCAGAAACCCACCGCCCCATCCGGGTTTCCCTCCCGCGTCCCGTCTTCACAAATCTTCACATTGGCCATGAACGCGAGCAACACCGCCGCGCCATCTTCGCGTCATCACGGCAATCAGGCCGAAATGGACAAGGAGATAGAACATGGCACAGGAACGCAAAGGTTTTCGCGTAGCGCTGCTAGCGGGCATCGTTGTGGTTTTAGGCCTGGGCGCCATCGGCGCCGTCGGAGCGGCCCAGGCGCGCGGCCCCTTTAACGGATGGGGCCCCGGCTTTGGCGGCCCGATGATCGGGTCGATGCTCGATCATGCGCTGGGCTCGGTCGATGCCAATGACACGCAGCGCGCGGAAATCCGTGGCATCGTGGATCAGGCAAGCACCGATATCGGCGCGATGACCGGCGATATCGATGACCTGCACGATCAGATCAAGACGTTGCTTGCCGCCCAGACCATCGATCGTGCCGCGTTCGAAGCCCTGCGCCAAGATGTGCTCGCAACAGGCGACGCGGTTTCGGCGCGGGCGCTGGAAGCCTTCCTCGATGCCGCCGAAGTGCTCACCCCCGATCAGCGGGGCAAGCTGCTGGAACAGCAGAGGGGTTTCGGCCCGCGCTTCGGCCGCCGCTGATTGCCCCCTGCCCGGCACCGATGACCTCTCGGTGCCGGGCAGGCCATTGCTCTGTGGGAGTTCATACCGCAAATGAAAAGTCGCCCCGACCGTTACAGCGGCGTTGCCGTCACCATACACTGGCTCAGCGCCATCGCCATTTTCGTCCTGCTTGGTTCCGGCTTCGGGGCGGCGATTGCCGTCGATCCCGTCGCCAGGATCGGCCTACTGCGCCTGCATGTGCCCCTGGCGATCATCGTCCTGATTCTGACCCTCGGCCGCCTCGCCTGGTGGGTGCTGGCGGATCGCAAGCCGGCCCCGATTGCCAACGCGCCTGGCTGGCAGGAGGCTGGTGCTAGCGCCGTTCACCTGCTGCTCTATGTCGTACTGTTCGTCATGCTTGGCAGCGGCATCGCCCTGTTGGCAGCCAGCGGCGCCGGAGCCGCGCTGCTCGGCGGCGCGGGCACCCTGCCCGATTTCACCCTGTTCGCGCCACGTATCGCCCATGGGCTTGGCGCCCTGCTGCTGATCGCGCTCCTGGCCGCCCATATCGGCGCGGCGCTTTACCATCATCTGGTTCGGCGCGACGCTATTTTCCTGCGCATGTGGTATGGGCGATAATAAAGAACGAAGGGCTGGGCATGGCGGACACGATCCTGATCATCGACGACGATATCCGGCTGTCCGCCATGTTGCGCGACTACCTTGAAGGCAACGGCTTTGCGGTGCAGACCGCCGCCAATGCGAAGGCGGGACTCGCCGCCATCGCCCGCCACCAGGCCGACGCGGTCATCCTCGATGTCATGCTGCCCGATCTCGATGGTTTTGAAGTGTTGCGCCGGATACGAACGGATTCGGATGTGCCGGTGCTGATGCTGACCGCCAAGGGTGAGGAGACCGACCGTATCGTCGGGCTCGAAATCGGTGCCGATGACTATCTGCCCAAGCCGTTCAGCGCGCGGGAACTGCTGGCGCGGCTGCGGGCGATCCTGCGCCGCCGCAGCGGTGGAACCGGTGGATCGGGCGTCCTGCGCTTCGGTCGGCTGGAGATCGATCCCGGCGCGCGCGGCCCGGCTCGATGGCCGCCATTGCGACATCACCGGCCATCAGTTCGATATCCTTTTCGCCCTGGCCGAAAGCGCCGGGCGGATTCTGTCGCGCGACCAGTTGGTCGATCGGGTGCGCGGCATCGATGGCGACGCCTTCGACCGCTCGATCGATGTTCACATCTCGCGCATCCGCGCCGCCATTGAAGACGATCCGAGACATCCCCGCCGCATCGTGACGGTGCGCGGGGCGGGCTATGTCTTCGCCCGCCGCCAGGACGAGGAAAGCTGAGCAATGCGCAGCCGCCTGTTTCTCAAGATCTATCTCACCATTCTGGGCAGCATCGCCATTCTGGCGATCACCGGGATTGCAGTGGTCTCCATCCTGATCGGCGCGAACGAGGATCGGGGCACCTTTGCCGAGCACGCGGCCCTCATCGCGGCTGCCCTGCCGGAGGGGGCGGATCCCGCCTTGCTCCAGACCATGTTGGATCGCCTGGGGCCGGCAAGCGGGGGCGAGTTGGCGGTGCTGGACGTGAACGGCTCGATGTTGGCGCAATTCCAGCCGCCAATACCGATAGCGCGGCGTTTCGATCCGGTGCTGGTCCCCCTACCCGATGGGCGGGTGCTGAGCATCCGGCTCGAACCGCCTTTCGGGCCGCCCCGCGGCAACCCGCTGATCCCGCTTGCCGTGGTCAGTGGCCTGGTTGCGCTGATCGCCTGGCCGGTGGTCCGCCATCTGACCCGGCGCCTGGAAAAGCTGCGGTTCAGCGTCGAGGCCTGGGGGGCGGGCGATCTGGGGGCGCGCGCCCCAATCCTGGGCAGCGACGAGATCGCCGTGGTCGCCGAGAGCTTCAACCACGCGGCGGAACGGGTTGAAACGATGATTGCGGCCAATCGGGCGCTCCTGGCCAATGCCAGCCATGAATTGCGCTCCCCCCTCGCCCGTCTGCGCCTGGGCGTCGAGCTGTTCGAAACCGATCCCAGCCCGGCGCGGCGCGAGGAGATCGACCGCAATCTTGGGGAACTCGACGAGTTGGTGGGCGAAATCCTGCTGTCGAGCCAACTCAGCCATGCCGGGATGAGCGAGCCCTGGCAGCGCGTCGATCTTCTGGCGCTGGTGGCCGAGGAGGCCGCGCAGGCCGGGCTTGCTGTCACCGGCATATCGGCGGAGGTTCTGGGCGCGCCGCGCCTGCTGGACCGCCTGGCGCGCAATCTGATCCAGAACGCGCTGCGCCATGGCCTGCCACCGGTCGAGATCGAAGTGGGACTTGGGGAAGCCCAGGTCGAACTGGCGGTGCGCGACCATGGCGCCGGGGTTCCCGAACCGGACATGAGCCGGGTCTTTGACCCCTTTTATCGGCCCGGCGGGCACGGGGAGGCCGCCGGGGGCTGGGGCCTTGGCCTGGCGCTGGTCCGCCAGATCGCAGAGGGCCATGGCGGCTCGGTCCGGGTGGAAACCCCAGCCGATGGCGGCGCGCGCTTCGTGGTCACGCTGCCGCAGGCGGATGCCGGACAACGGGTCAAAGACCGGCCTTAGCTATTGGGCGTTGGGCCGATCATTGCGACGCTCCCAGAACACCACCTTGCCGTGAAAGAACCGCACAAGCGCGGTCGATCCGATGCCGAGTGCCGACAGGACCACAAGCACCGCAAAGATGCCCGGCGTATCGAGGTTGAGCTGACCGCTCTGGATCAGGATGCCAAGTCCGCGGTCCGAGCCAACGAATTCAGCCACCAGCGCCCCGATCAGCGCCATGACCACCGCTACCTGCATCGAAGCGAAGATGTGACTGGCCGCCGAGGGCAGCTTGACGTAGCGGAACACCTCAAAGCGGCTGCCCGTCATGGCGCGGATCAGCGAAATCCGATCAGGATCGGCGCTTTTCAGGCCGGTTACCGTGTTCACCAGCACCGGGAACAGGCACATCAGGATCACCGTGACCACCTTTGAGGTGAACCCATAGCCGAACCACATCACAAACAGCGGGGCCAGGGCGATTTTCGGCATCGATTGCAGGGCAACGATCAGCGGAAAGACCAGCCGCTCGAACAGGCGCACTTCGGCAAAAAGCGTACCGAGCACGATGCCGCCGAGTACGCCCAGCGAATAGCCGATCACCACCGACTGCATGGTTGCCCAGATGTGTGGTGGGTACAGACCGCGCTCGATATTGCGCATCGCCGCGTTCCAGATGTCGCTGGGAGCGGGCACGACATAAGACGGCACCTCACCCCATTTGATACCGACTTCCCACAGGATGATCAGCCCGACAAAAAAGCTCGCGGGCAAAAGCCAGCGGGGCACGTGGAATGTCCGCTGCGGGGCGGATGCATCCAAAGTCATGGACAGGGTTTGAGGCTCATTGGTCATAGCTCACCCAATTTCTTGAAATAGTCGCGGAAATGGCGGGTGTATTTCCCGAACTCGGGCGTGGACATCATTTCGGGTGTGCGCGGACGCGGCAGATCGATATCGACCACTTCCACCACACGGCCCGGACGCGGGCACATCAGCGCCACCCGGTCCGCCATAAGAATAGCCTCGCCGATGCTGTGGGTGATGAACACGATGGTCTTGTTGGACCGCGCCCAGATATCGAGCAGGTCCATGTTCATCCGCTCGCGGGTCATCGCGTCGAGCGCGCCGAAAGGTTCGTCCATCAGCATCACGCGCGCATCCTGCACCAATCCGCGGGCGATGCCGGCGCGCTGCGCCATGCCGCCTGAAAGCTGGCTGGGATAACTGTCGGCGAATTTGGCCAGGCCCACGAGTTCAAGAATTTCATCGGCTCGGCGCGCCGTATCGGCCGGGTCAAGTTTCAAGATCTTGCCGGGCAGCATGACGTTCTCGCGCACGGTCATCCATGGCAGCAAGGTCGGTGCCTGGAAAACCAGTCCGACCTCGGCCTGGGGTCCCTGCACCAGCCGTCCATCCACGTGCACGGTGCCCGCTGTGGCGGACAAGAGGCCCGAGACCATCTTGAGGAGTGTGGATTTCCCGCACCCCGAAGGCCCCAGGATGGCAAAGAACTTGCCATCCTGGATTTCCAGATTCAGTCCCTCGACGGCGCGCACCGCGTTGGCACCGCTGCCATAGACGACATCGACCCCGTCAAGTCGGATCACCGGTTGCTCAAGACGCTCTCCCGGCGAACCGGCCAGATTGGTTGCAGTCTGTGCCATGCTCATATCATCGGGCCGCCGCGAGGGCGATATCGTTGGTGTAGATGACCGAAGCATCGATATCGGCAGGGAATTCCTGCACCGATGCCAGAAAATCGATCGAAGCATCCCAAACGCTATCCGGGAAATAACCCGGCACGCCATTTTGATCGTCGCGCAAAGCCAGAACGGCCAGCCGGGCATCGAGCTGCGACACGCCAAAGGCCATGTTTTCGGCATCGTCACGCTCGCTCGACATCAATTCGGGAAAGCGGTCATAAAGAATCTGCACGCAGGCTTCCGGGTCGGCGAGGCAATATTGGGTGGCCTTGTGGAAGGCCTGTGCCACGGTCACATATTGCGCGCGTTTCGCCTCGTCCGCGAGGTTATCATTGTGCGAGAACAAGCCGTTGCCAAACTGATTGGCCGTATCATCGACCGAAACCACCCGCAGCGGAACGCCAGCGAATTCATAAGAGGCGTGGCGCATGTTGTTGGTGGCGCTGACATCGATCGTGCCATTGCTGAGGGCCATCAGATGCTCGGCCCCCAGGCCCACGGCGCGCCAGATGACATCCGTGTCCGGGTTCATGCCGTTGCGCTCCAGCACAATGCGGAATTGGGCCACGTTCGAGGCGGTCAGCGAGGAAATGCCGATCACCCGTCCGCGTACATCCGCCAGCGACTGGACATCGCTATCGGTCGGCACCGCGATCTGGTTCGAGCTATAGGGCTCCGCCATATACCAATAGCTGATCGGCAGGGTCTGGCTTCTTTCCCCCAGCGCGTTCAGCAAAATCTCGGTCGGCTGGGCAAAGCCGATATCAGCGGATCCGTTGGACACCTGACGCGCGACATCGCTGCCGCCGGCAAACACCATATATTCGATGTCCAACCCGTCCAGATAGCCCAGGGCTTCCGCCACATAAAAAGGCGTGCCGTAAAAGCCGTGCGCGGAGGGCAAGCCCACCGACACGGTTTCAGCCTGCACGGCGGACGTAGCGGCCATGGCAGCGATCAATGCCGGACCCAATACGACGATGCGTTTCATTTCGATCTCCATTTCAAATCAGATTCAGGCGAGCAATCGGGCCATTTCAGTTTTCAGATATGCGGCCGCGGGCCCTGTTGGGCGGGCAACATCGGAGAGGAGCTTTTGCAACGCCGGCGCGGCCTCGCGTCCGGTCATCGCCCAAAGCACGGTTGCCGAGCACAGGTTCGATGACAGCAGCGGCAGGCGAGAGCCATCGGCAAGGGCCAGCTGGCTCTCCAGGGCATTGGCCCCCGTCCCGCTCAACAGCACTGCATCGGCCTGCGCATCGCGACCGGTATCGACCTTTGCGAAGGCGCCTTGAATATCGGTGTCGGTCAGCTCATAGGCCTTGAAATCGTCCGAGATCGAATAGGTCTGCACCACCTCGATGCCCGCCGCTTCCCAATAGGCGCGGGCCTTGGCGGTCAACTCCACCGGGTAAGGCGACACCATGGCCAATCGCTTTGCGTCCATCGCGCGCAGGACCATCAGAATCGCAAGACTGGCGGTAACCACCGGAACACCGACCGAAGCCGACAGGCTCCGGCACAGCGCCAGATCCCCTTCGGGAAGAAGCTGATAGGACGACCCCGTCATCGCGATCGAGATGGCCCCGAGGGCAAGGCTTCCAAACGCCTTTATCGCCTCGGGGTAAGCCTTGAGATAAAGATCGTTGCGCTCATAAAGCGTCGTGTTGGGAAACACCGGCAACCGCGCCACATGATAGGCCTGGTCCTGGGTGAACAGGCGGCGCATTTCCGGCTCCACCGCCGGGTTTGCCGGGGGGACGATGACGCCAAAGCGCATGGAGGATAAGGTCTCGTTCATGGATTATGCCTGCGCTGTCGTCAGGGTCCGGGCCGGTGCGATGCCATCGAGCATGTCCAGCATTGCCTGCCGCTCCAGGAACCCAGCCAGAAGCGCGGGATCCTTGGCAGTGTCTATGATCTCTGCCAGCCGTGCGCGGCCGGTCTTCACGTTCTGATCGGTGCGCGGAATGAGCATGTCGCGCGCCACGCGCTCGCGTTTCCTGGCTGCCTGCGCCAAGGGCTCAAGGCTGCCGGCCTGCCTGGATGCAATCGCGGCGCGCGCCAGCGCGAACGCATCCTGCAACCCCGCGTTCAGGTTCATGCCGCCGCGGGTGTTGGTCAGATGGACCGCATCGCCCGCGAGAAACACGCGCCGGCCGGATGTCGCCGCATCGGATAACCGCAGCCGGGCGGAATAGGTATCGCGGCCCACCACGCGGGGCATGATCTCATCCACCGGCAACAGATGCCGCAACCGCGCAATCAGCCATTCATCGCCGAGCGCTTCGGCTGCACTCACCCCTTCGGGCACGCGCACGATGATGCGCCAGCAATCGTGCATTTTCAGCACGCTCACGGAATCATCGCCGTCATAGATATAGGTTATGCCATCGATACCCGGCAGCGCCTCCGGCAGGGTCTGGTCGGCATAGAGGCGCACGACCATTCCCGGATAGGGCTTTTCCTCAAAGCCGATCCCGCAGGCGGACCGCACCCCTGACAGGCCGCCATCGCAGCCAAACAGCCAGTCGGCGCGAATTTCACGGGCCTCGCCTGCATGCTCGTAACCGACGGTGACCCCATCGGCATCTTCGCTCACCGCGTTCACCCCGCTGAGAAAGCGGATTTCCGCCCGGGGCTCGGCCTCAAGCAAGTCCTGCAACAGGCCGCAAAGACGAATCTGCTCGTAATGCAGGCGAAAGGGGAAGGCCGTCCGGCCCTTCAGGGCGTCAAAACCCAGCCGAGCGAGAATTTCCCCGCTCGCAGCGCGATACTGCACATGATCGATGCGAACGCCCTGCGCCAGCATCTGGGGCACAACCCCGAGCGTATCGAGCAAGTCGAGCGTGGCAGGGTGAAAGGTCGAGGCCTTGGACGCCAGGTTGACGGTATCGCGCAACTCAAGCACCGCGACGTCGATCCCTGCCCTTGCCAATTGCAGGGCCAGCGCCAGGCCCACCGGACCCGCACCGCTGACGACTGCCGTTCGCCTCTCCAGCATAAGAGCTCCCCTCTCCATTTGCATTACAACTCTACACCGCGCCCTAAAACTGTCAACACTTTTGGCAAAAATTCCCCACTTTCCGATCCGGACTCCGGATACCGCTCGCCAAATATCAAATATCCCATATTAAAGCACAAAATGTTGACAGTTGAGGGGCTACGAGCCTCCGCAGGCCGTGCCCCTGCGCTCACGCTTCGCGCGGGGTAATCCCTTCGAGATAGGCTGCGACTTCATCAGTGGGGATCACGTCGGCATATTTGCTGTTGATATCGAACAGGCTCATGGCGTGGCTGGCCTCGAACCGGTCGAAGGCGGTCTCTTCGGGGATGATCGTCTTGAAGTTGAAGGAATAGGCATCCACCGCCGTCGCCCGCAGGCAGCCCGAAGAGGTACAGCCGGTGAGAATCAGCGTGTCGACATCCAAAAAGTTGAGGTGGCTCATGAACATGGTCCCGAAGAAGGCCGAAGGCTTGCGCTTGCCGATCAGGATATCCTGCGGCCGCGGCGCCAACGGCGCGACTGTCTGGGTGGCATGGCTGCCTTCCTGCGAGGTCTTTTCAGTGCCGCGATGGTTCTTGCCCACCTGCACACCGCTGTCGAGCATGTCCGCCCGGCGCTCGGATTGCGTGTAAAAGATCGGCAGGTTCCTGGCACGGGCGATCAGCATCAGCCGCTCGATATGAGGAACCGCGTTCCAGCCTGCCTCGCCGCAATGGGTGCGGTATGTCTTCAGGCCTTCCTGCTGGGTCTCGCCCGGCTCATCGCCGCAGAAATTATACTGTACGTCGATGATGAACAGCGCCGGGCGTTTTCCGAAACCGCCCCGCTTGCCATAGCCTGCAAGCTGGTAGATCTCCTTGTCTTTCTCGGTCAGGAACTTGTCCCAGATGCGTTCGGCCATGTTGGTATCGTCCTTTTTCATGGTGCCCGGTGAAGGTAATGGCCGCCAGCCGCCAATCCTGGCGCAAGCGTGCCCGTTTCCATCAGAATGTCGCCCCGGCGGATTGTGTGGGTGACTTCGCCTCGAAGGCGCATCCCCTCGAACGGCGAATAATCGGAATGCGAGGGGTAATTGCGCGCTTCAACCAGCGTCTCCCCATCCGGATCGACGATAGCGAGATCGGCGTCATACCCCACCCCGATGCGGCCCTTGTTCAGAATCGAATAGAGGTCGGCAACATTGCGCGAGGTACAGGCAGCCAGCGTTTCGATCGCGATGCCGCGCTTGTGGTAGCCTTCCGAAACCAGCACCGGAAGAATCTGGGCGATGGCCGGGAAACCGGCACTCGCCTGCCACAGGTCCGGCCCCTTGGTCGCCAGCTTGCGCGGCACGTGGTCCGAACCGATCGTGGTGATGTCCCCCTGCGCCACCCCGTCCCAGAGCGCCTCCACATCCGCCTGCGATCGCAGCGGCGGGTTGACCTTGCCGACCGCGCCGATCGGCGCGTCCCGGGTCAGGCTGAGGTAATGCACGCAGGTCTCGACATGGATCGGCGCGCCGCCCGGACGGCGCAACCGGCGCACGACATCAAGGCTCTCCCCCGAGGACATGTGCACGATATTGACCGGACATTCGGCCTTCTGCGCGAAATAGCCGACGCGAAAGACATTTTCCGTTTCCAGGAACCCCGGCGATTGCTCGTCCCAGGCCGCCAGATCGCTCCGTCCGGCAGCCTTCAGCGGCTCACGGAACAGCGGGATGACCTCGGTGTTCTCGCAATGCACCCCGACCACCCCGCCCCGCAACCGGGCGCCCGCCTGGAGCGCGGCGAAAAGCAGCGCATCATCAACCTCGGTGAAGCCCTTGGCCTGCCCGGTGGCGCCCTTGTACATCAGATAGACCTTGATCGAGGTCACCCCAAAGCGACGGCTGAGCTCTGCGAGTTCCCCCACATGGCGGCGCGAGGTCACGCCAAAATGAAACCCGAAATCAATGCAGGAGCGCGCGAGCGCCGCCTCGCGCCAGGCGTCGGTTGAGGCGGCCAGGTCTTCGCTGCGCCAGAAGCTGAGCAATCCGGTCACGCCCCCGAGGGCCGCGGTGGCGCTTTCGGTCGCCCAATCGGCCTCCTTCGCGCCAAACCCGATATGGGTGTGGGGATCGATCAGGCCCGGCATGACCCAGCGATCGGTGCAATCGATGACACGGGCTGCATGGGCCGTCTCACCGGGTGCAAGGATCGCCGCGATCCTGCCGTTGCGAATCCCCAGGCTGCCGCGCCGCACCCCTTCGCCGGGAAAGACAATCTCACCATTGCTGACAAGCAGATCAAAGCTCATGGGGCAACTCCGGCACCGGGCTCGGGAAGGGCGGACAAGGCGTCGCGCAGGATTGCGGCGAAGATGCCGCCCTTGCGCAACAGCATTCGTTCATGATCACTGCTGACATCGAGCATCGTGGAAAAGCGGCGGGCGACGCCATCGGGCGCGGTCGCGGTGACCGCGACTGGCGCGCCGCTCGCCAGCGCGCCGTGGATGTCCTCGAAGCGGAAGGTCTCAAACCCGCTCAGTCCATGACTTTCGGGGTTTTCGCCCGATGCAAAGACCAGCGGCAGGATGCCCATACCGATCAGGTTCGCGCGGTGAATGCGCTCAAACCCGCCCGCAAGGATCACCTTGACGCCGAGCAGCAAAGGCCCCTTGGCTGCCCAGTCGCGCGATGACCCCATGCCATAATCCACCCCGGCCAGCACCATCGCGGGCTGGCCCGCATCGCGCAGCGCCATGGCGGCGGAGTGGATGGTGACCACCTCGCTGTCCGGGGTCAGCCGGGTGAAGCCGCCTTCCTGCCCGGGCACCAGCAGATTGCGCATGCGCTGGTTGGCAAAGGTCACCCGCGCCATGAACTCATGATTGCCGCGGCGCTGGGTCACGGCGTTGAACGCCTCGGGCGGCACGCCCGCTTCCAGCAGATATTGCCCGGCAAGGCTGGCAGGCAGGATTTCACCACTGGGCGTGACATGATCGGTGGTCAGGGAATCGCCCGCACGCACCAGCACCCGCGCGCCGTCGATGACATCGGGCACACCTTCGCCGACCGTCTCGAAAAAAGGTGGACGGCAGATATAGGTGGAGGCGGGATCCCAGGCAAAGCGCGGGCCAGTGGCGGTTTCCAGGTCTTCCCACAGCCCGGTCGAATTGAACAGGCCCGCATAGCTCCGGGTAAACTGCGCCGGCTTCTGGCTCTGGGCGGCCAGGCGGGCCTGCTCGTGCGGATCGGGCCAGATATCGCGCAGAAAGACCGGCTCGCCGTCCTCATCATGACCGAGCGGCTCGGCTTCGAAATCAATATCGACGCGGCCCGCGAGCGCCAGCGCCACCACCAGGGGCGGCGACGCGAGATAGGCCGCCCGGCAGGTCTTGTGGATACGGCCCTCGAAATTGCGGTTTCCCGAGAGCACCGCCGCAGCAACCAGCCCATGGTCGGCAACCGCTTCGGCGATGCCCTCGCCCACCGCGCCGGATTTGCCCGAACATGTGGTGCACCCGAAGCCGACAATGCCGAAGCCCAGCTCTTCCAGCGGGGTCAGCAGGCCCTCATTGTCGAGATAATCCTCGACCAGCCGCGATCCTGGCGCCATGGAGGTCTTTACCCAGTTGGGCACCCTCAATCCGCGCGCGCGGGCATTGCGCGCCAGAAGGCCCGCCCCGATCATCACCGAAGGATTGGATGTGTTGGTGCACGACGTGATCGCGGCGATGGTGATGGCGCCGTGGCGCAGCGGCCCGTCGAGGCCTGGAACGTCGGCGCTGGCCTCCAATTCATCGGGCACAAGCCCGAAACCGCGCGCACTGACCGGCTTGGTCAGGTCCGCGAGAAAAGAGTCCTTGAGCCTGTTGAGGGGCACGCGATCCTGGGGACGCTTCGGCCCTGCCACGCAAGGCGAGACCTGCTCCAGATCAAAGGTCAGAACGGCGCTATAGGCCGGATCGGGGCTTTGGCTTTCGGCAAACAGTCCCGCCGCCCGGGCATAGGCTTCAACCATCGCCACATGCGCATCATCGCGCCCCGAGGTCCGAAGATAGTGGATCGTCTGCGCATCAATCGGAAAATAGCCCACCGTCGCCCCGTATTCCGGGGCCATATTGGCGATAGTGGCGCGGTCGGGCACGGAAAGCGTCGCAAGTCCGGGGCCGTAAAATTCAACGAAATCCCCCACCACGCCAAACTGGCGGAGCCGCTCGGTCAGCGTCAGCACCAGATCGGTGGCCGTGGCCCCTGCGGGCATCCGCCCGTCGAGCCGCACCCCGACCACGCGCGGAATGCGCACGACATAATCCTCCCCGAGCGCGACCGCCTCGCCGTCGATCCCGCCCACGCCCCAGGCCAGGAGCCCGATGCCGTTGACCATGGTGGTGTGGCTGTCGCAGCCCAGCACGAACTCCGGCGCGACTACCGGCCCCTCCCCTGGCATGTCGTGCACATCGACCAGCCGCGCCAGCCGCTCCAGATGCACCTGATGGATGATCCCGGCACCGGGCGGCACGACGCGCAAACTCTCAAACGCCTGCTCGGCCCATTTAAAGAAGGAATAGCGTTCCCGATTGCGGCGATATTCAGCTTCGATATTGAATTGGCGCGCGCTAGGATGCCCGGCGCGGTCCACGCTGAGCGAGTGATCGATCACCAGCGTCACCGGCAGCTTCGGCTCAATCGTTTGGGGGTCGCCACCAAGTTCGGCCACCCTGTCGCGTGCGGCCGCCAGATCCATCAGCATCGGCAAGCCCGAGGAATCGGGCAACATCAGGCGGCTGACCTTCAAAGGCACCGCGATCTCGCCGCTCTCGGGCGTCCAGCCCAACACCGCGCCCAACAGCTCGGCGCCCGCCGTGCCCGCCAGCGTCTGCCGCGCCAGATTTTCGGCCACGACCCGCAGGGCATAGGGCAGCGGCGCGGCGCGCGCGCCCATCAGTTCGGCAAGGCAAATCATCCTTCCCGGCGACTGTCCGGGGATATCGAAGTTGCGCAGAAGGGCGTCTGGGATCACGATGCGTTCGTCCATAATCATATGGGATAGCCAAGCCGATGCTAAGTGTCAACACTTTGGCGAAATCGGCTTGCGCAAAGCATCTTTGTCCCGTATCTTGGCCGCATTTTTGAAGATGTCGTTCAAAGTGTCAACAGGAAAGCACATGTCAGAGCGCGAGCAAACCACTTTGGTCAACCAGGTCTTCCACAAGATATTTGACCTGTTGCTGAGTGGCCAGCTGCCGACGAATGGCGTGGTCAATGAAGTGGCGCTTGCCGAGCGGTTCAACGTCAGTCGCGGCCCGGTCCGCGAGGCGATCAGCCAGCTGCAAGGCCGGGGCCTGATCGTCAAGAAGCCCTATATGAGGGCGCGGATCGTCGAGCTCTCCGTTGCCAATATGATCGATATATTCCAGCTGCGCGAATCCGTCGAAGGCATGTCTGCCAGGCTGGCGGCAGAACGGATGAGCGATGCCGCCATCGACGAATTGCTGGACGTCTATCACGAGGCCCATGCCACGCAAAGCAAGCCGCCGCTCGATATGCACACCCGCATCGCGGAAGGCAGCGGCAACGAGCGCATCCGCTCTTTGCTGTGCGACGAACTTTACTACCTGCTTCAGCTCTACCGCACCCGCTCAGGCGAAATTCCCGGGCGGCGCAACACGGCCAGCACCGAACACTGGCAGATCCTGCGCGCCATCAAGGCGCGTGACGGCCAACTGGCTGAATCCCTGATGCGGGCGCATATCGCCCAGGCAACCCATGCGTTGCAGGACCTGCTTGGGCAGGACGCTCCCCTTCAGCCCGCGCACCAATACGGACATTGATCACTATGAAGAAAACGCCGTCTCAGACCAGCATGGCCCGCCGAATGCGCGATCTCATCGCCTCACAAGACATTCTCGTCTCGCCCGGCGTCTATGATGGCTATAGCGCGAAGCTGGTGGAAAAGGCCGGGTTCAAGACCGCCTGCACCACGGGTGCGGGACTGTCCAATGCACGGCTCGGCGTCGAAGACGTGGGCATCATGGGCCTGAGCGACAACGTCGAAGCCTGCCGGATGATCGCGCGCAGCGTCTCGATTCCCGTCATGGCCGACGCCGATACCGGGTATGGCACCCCGGCCACCGTCTATCACACCATTCAGCTGTTCGAGGCTGCCGGGGTCGCCGGCGTCAACATTGAAGACCAGGTCAGCCCCAAGCGCTGCGGGCACATGGCCGGCAAGGATGTGGTCGACCCGCGCGAAATGGCCCGCAAGATCGAGGCCGCCTGCAACGCCCGCCGCGACGACGATTTCGTCGTCCTGGCCCGCACCGATGCGATTGCCATTGAAGGGCTCGAAGGCGCCATTCGCCGCGCCCGGCTCTATGAAAAGGCCGGGGCCGACCTGATTTTCGCCGACGCAATTAAGGGGGAAGATCAGATCAAGGCGCTGGTGGATGCTGTTGATATTCCCGTATCGGTCAATATGGGCTTTGGCATCCGCAACCGCCCGACCACCCCGCTGATCCCCATCAAGCGGCTGGCGGAGCTGGGCGTCAAGCGGGTCACCCTGCCCCGCATGCTGCCCGCCGCTGCCATAAAGGCCATGGAAACCGCGCTTGAAGTGCTGAAAGCGTCCATCCCCACCGGTGAGATCGTTGACCGCCCTGACCTGCTGGCGAGCATAGACGACATCTGGGACCTGATGGGTGCGGCGGATTTCGCAGCCCTCGAAGCGCGCTACAATACCTTCGACGGCCTTGATCTGGACAACCACCCCCACGACGCAACGCTGCGCCCGCGCGTGCTGGACGCCACCTGAAAGAGGTTCGGGCCCGCCCCTCTGTGTGTGGGGGGGGGCCCGAACTTTCCCTCACTGGCCCGGCGCTTGGGCCGGGTTGACGTCCGTTGACGGAGCGATGGGCGGCTCACCTGACGTTTCGGGGGCCAACTCCGGCGGCGCATTGGGTGGCAAAGATTTCGCCCAGCTGGGCGGCGCTGCTATTCTGGAAAGCGGGCGACCCAGATCGCGGAGCACCGTATAATTGCCGGCCTTGTTGGCCTGGTCGAGAGAATCTCGTCGATCAGGTTTGGCCGTGCCACGCGCCACCCGCCAGCTCAATTCCGGCAGATAAGATTATCCCTGCCCTTTTTGCGCCAGTGAGTCGTCATTTGCCGACTGCGCCCCGGGTCAGGCTCGGGTCAGGGCCCAATCATGCGGCCTGTCGCGCCCCCGACCAGCCCAGATCGCGTCCGACCGCAACAAGCGCATCGACCAGTGTGCGCATGTCCGCCTCGGTGTGATAGGGCGTCGGCGTCAGGCGCAGCCGTTCCTGTCCGCGCGCCACCGTGGGATAATTGATGGGCTGGACGTAAATCGCGTGCTCGGAGAGCAGGCGCTCGCTGATTTGTCTGCACAGATGGGCGTCGCCAATGATGACGGGCAGGATGTGGCTTGGCGTGTCGAGCACGGGAAGCCCCGCCGCGATCAGCATGGCCTTTAGTTGCGCCACATTAGCGGCCTGGCGGGCGCGCAATTGGGGGTGGGCCTTGACGTGCTGGATCGCCGCCCGCGCCCCGGCTGCGAGGTGAGGCGCCAGCGAGGTGGTGAAGATGAAGCTGTCGGCCAGACTGCGCACCACATCGATCAGTTGGGTGGAGCCGGTGATATAACCGCCCATGACGCCGAATGACTTGGCCAGCGTGCCCTCGATGACGGTCAGGCGATGAGCCAGGCCGTCGCGCTCGGCGATGCCGCCGCCGCGCGGGCCATAAAGACCGACGGCGTGGACCTCATCGAGATAGGTGATCGCATTGTGCTTTTCGGCAACATCGCAGATCGCGCCGATGGGCGCGATATCGCCGTCCATGCTGTAAACGCTCTCAAAGGCCACGATCTTGGGCCGGTCCGGATCGATGCTGCTCATCAGTTCATCGAGATGCGCCGCGTCATTGTGACGAAAGATGAACCGTTCCGCCCCGGAGCGGCGAATGCCTTCGATCATCGAATTGTGGTTCAGGGCATCGGAAAAGATCGCGCAATCGGGCAGCACGCGTCCCAGGGTGCCCAGCGCGGCGAGATTGGAGATCCAGCCCGAGGTGAAGATCAGCGCGGCCTGCTTGCTATGCAGGTCGGCAAGTTCGGCCTCCAGCGCGACATGCTCGCGGTTGGTGCCCGAGATATTGCGCGTGCCCCCGCTTCCGGCACCCGATGCGTCTATCGCTTCATGCATGGCGGCGAGGACATCGGGGTGCTGCCCCATCCCCAAATAGTCGTTGCTGCACCAGACGGTGACGCGCTGCGCCTCCCCATCGGGGCCGTGCCGGAGCGCGGTGGGGAACGCGCCGGCGAGGCGCTGGAGTTCGGCAAAGGTGCGATAGCGGCCGTCGCGCTTCATCTCGGCGAGGAGATTTTCGAACCGGGCATCATAGTCCATGCGGATTACCTCATTGGCTTGCGGCGAGCGGCGCCCTGCATACAGGCCGGACACCATGCAGGGACAAAGTGTATGGTTATAAGCCTTACATAACAAGACACCCCACCCTCGCAACGACGGACACAATGCCGCAAGGCCTTTTCTGGTCACTGGATATGGAAATCGCGATAAACCCGCACCAACCGCCTGGCCGACCTCGATTTGGGCGAGGCCGAGCGCTGCCATCCACTCCGGACGCGCTCGGGCCGCATAGAGGCCAGCATCAGGCAACCCATGCTTGCCGCCATGCTTATTGCCATACATTATGTCGCATTGTATGCGTATATAGCGGATAGTAGAGAGTGAGTTTACCTATGCGCCCTCGTTGCTGCCTGCATTGTCGGCCAATCGGCGAGGGCGGCTTCACCGCAGAACCATGCGCTCCGGTTCATTTTCGAATGCAAACATAGCGAGAGACGTCATTTCATGAAGTACGCAAAAGCGATCGCCTTCTCGGCGCTGCTGAGTTTCATGGCCCTCGTGGCTGCGGGCTTTGCGGTTGACGAGCCGTTCCGTCAGCATATGTGGATCACGTTCTTCGTGCTCGTGGCCTTCACCGTCCTGCTGATGCGCAACACCGGCTTCGCACCGGAAAAGCCGGAGGATCCCTCAGCCTATCTGGACGGGCCGATCCGTTACGGCGTCATCGCCACGGTGTTCTGGGCCGTCATCGGCTTTCTCGCCGGGGTGGCGATCGCCGCGCAGCTCGCCTTTCCCGACCTCAACCTCGAACCGTGGCTCAATTTCGGCCGGCTGCGGCCGCTGCACACCTCGGGCGTGGTCTTTGCCTTTGGCGGCAATATCCTGATCGCCAGTTCGTTCTATGTCGTGCAGCGCACCTCGCGGGCGCGGTTGTTCGGCGGCGATCTCGCCTGGTTCGTCTTCTGGGGCTACCAGCTGTTCATCGTCATGGCGGCCACCGGCTATCTGCTGGGCATCACCCAGAGCCGCGAATATGCCGAGCCCGAATGGTATGTCGACATCTGGCTGACCATCGTCTGGGTCGCCTATCTCGTGGTGTTCATGGGCACCGTGCTGCGGCGCAAGGAACCGCATATCTACGTCGCCAACTGGTTCTACATGTCCTTCATCATCACCATCGCCATGCTGCATGTGATGAACAACCTGGCGTTTCCCGTGTCGATCTTCGGCTCGAAAAGCTACTCGGCCTTTGCCGGGGTGCAGGATGCGGTGACCCAATGGTGGTACGGCCACAATGCAGTGGCCTTCTTCCTCACCATCCCCTTCCTGGCCATGATGTATTATTTCGTGCCCAAGCAGGTGGACCGCCCGGTCTATTCCTATCGCCTGTCGATCGTGCACTTCTGGTCGATCATCTTCCTCTATATCTGGGCCGGCCCGCACCACCTGCACTATACCGCCGTGCCCGATTGGGCGCAGACGCTGGGCATGGTGTTCTCGATCATGCTGTGGATGCCCTCCTGGGGCGGCATGATCAACGGGCTGATGACGCTGTCGGGGGCCTGGGACAAGATCCGCACCGACCCGATCGTGCGCCTGATGGTCACCGCCATCGCCTTTTACGGCATGGCGACCTTCGAAGGGCCGATGCTGTCGATCAAGGCGGTCAACTCACTCTCGCACTACACCGACTGGACCATCGCCCACGTTCATGCCGCCGCTCTGGGCTGGAACGGCATGATCTCGTTTGCCGCCGTCTATTTCCTCGTCCCCAAGCTGTGGGGCCGCGAGCGGCTGTATTCGATCCGCATGGTCAACTGGCACTTCTGGCTCGCGACGCTGGGCATCGTGCTCTACGCCTCGGCGATGTGGGTGTCGGGCGTCATGCAGGGCCTGATGTGGCGCGAATACGATGATCAGGGCTTCCTGGTCTATTCCTTCGCCGAAACCGTGGCGGCCATGCACCCCTATTATGTGATGCGGGTGGGCGGCGGCCTGTTCTACCTGGCCGGCGGCTTCCTGATGGCCTGGAACGTCTATCAGACCATCCGTGGCCGGCTGCGCGAGGAAGTGTCCATGGGCGGCGTCGCACCGGCAACCCCCGTCATGCAGCCCGCCAAATAGGAGCGCGATCCATGTCTATCCTCAAGCACCATTCCAAGCTGGAAAGAAACGCGACCGTGCTGCTGCTGGCCTCGCTGGCCGTGGTCGCCATCGGCGGGATCGTCGAGATCGCACCGCTGTTCTATCTGCAGAACACCGTGGAAGAAGTCGACGGCATGCGGCCCTACACGCCGCTCGAACTGGCCGGGCGCGACATCTATGTGCGTGAAGGGTGCTATGCCTGCCACAGCCAGCAGATCCGCCCCTTCCGCGACGAGGTCGAGCGCTATGGCCATTATAGCCTGGCGGCGGAGTCGATGTACGACCATTCCTTCCAATGGGGCTCGAAGCGCACCGGCCCCGACCTGGCGCGGGTCGGGGGCCGCTATTCCAATGAATGGCATGTCCAGCACATGATCGAGCCGCGCTCGGTGGTGCCGGAATCGGTGATGCCGAGCTACGCCTTCTTGCAGGACAAGGTGCTCGACGTGCACGGCGCCTCCATTCATCTCATCGCCAACCAGGCTGTGGGCGTCCCCTACACCGAAGATATGGTCGCCAATGCCGAGGCGGATATGCGGGCCCAGGCCGATCCGGATGCCGATACCAGTGGCCTCCAGGAGCGATACCCCAAGGTTCAGATTGCCGACTTCGACGGCAACCGGCGCGCGCTCACCGAAATGGATGCGCTGGTCGCCTATCTCCAGATGCTCGGAACGCTGGTCGATTTCTCGACCTATGACGAAACCGCCGGCTATCGCTGAGGACGAACACCATGGAAACCTATACCGCCCTGCGCACCTTCGCCGACAGTTGGGCCCTGCTTGGCATGACCCTGTTTTTCCTTGGCGCGGTGCTCTTCGCCTTCCGGCCCGGCAGCCGCTCCAAGGCCGATGAGGCCGCGCGCATTCCCCTCAGGGACGATGGACATGAGTGAAAAGCATATCGACGACTATAGCGGCGTCGAAACCACCGGCCATGAATGGGATGGCATTCGGGAGCTCGACAACCCGATGCCGCGCTGGTGGCTGATCACCTGGTATGTGACCATCGCCTGGGCGCTGGTCTATATGGTGCTCTATCCGGCCTGGCCCCTGGTCACCACGGCGACGACGGGATTGCTGGGCTATTCCAGCCGCGCCGAGATTCGGGCGGAGCTGGATGCGGCGGAGGTCGCCAGGGCCGATTATGTGGCCGCAATTGACTCGCTGAGCGTCGAGGAAATCCTCGCCGACGACCAGTTGCGCATTTTCGCGGCATCGGCGGGCGCGGCCTCGTTCCGGATCAACTGCGTCCAATGCCATGGCTCCGGCGCCCAGGGGTCGCCCGGCTATCCCAACCTCAACGATGACGACTGGCTGTGGGGCGGCACGGTGGAGGCCATCCGGACCGCCATCGCGCATGGCATTCGTTTCGCCGACGATCCTGATACGCGGTATTCGGAAATGCCGGGCTTTGCCGGCATCCTCGAATCCAGGGAAATCACCCAGGTGTCTGCCTTTGTCGCGACCTTCGCTGGCACAGCCGACACCGCCAGCAGCGAGGATATCGCCGCCGGCAAGGAGATTTTCGCGCTGAACTGCGCCGCCTGCCATGGCGATGACGCCTCCGGCAACCGCGACCTTGGCGCCCCGGACCTCACCGACGCCATCTGGATTTACGGATCGACCCCGGCGGAAATCGCCGCCCAGACCCGGGCGCCCAGGCACGGGGTCATGCCAGGCTGGAACGATCGCCTGGGCGAGAGCGCCGTCAAGGAACTTGCGGTCTATGTCCATTCGCTCGGCGGCGGCGAATAGCGGGCCCGCCTGACACAAACGGCAGGAGAAAGACATGCACGATACGTCAGACATCGAAACGTTTGATGCGACGCCGGTAAACTCGGCGCGGATGCGGCAACCTCTCTACGCCGCGCGCAGGAAAATCTTCCCCAAACGAACGTCGGGCCAGTTCCGGCGCTTCAAATGGCTGGTGATGCTGATCACCCTCGGCATCTACTATATCACGCCGTGGCTGCGCTGGGATCGCGGTCCCTATGCCCCCGATCAGGGCGTCCTCATCGACCTCGCCAATCGCCGCTTCTATTTCTTCCCCATCGAAATCTGGCCGCAGGAATTCTATTTCATCGCGGGCCTGCTCATCATGGCGGGGTTCGGGCTTTTCCTGCTGACCTCGACCGTGGGGCGCGCCTGGTGCGGCTATGCCTGCCCGCAAACCATCTGGGTCGATCTGTTCCTCGTCATCGAGCGCGCCATCGAGGGCGACCGCAATGCCCGCATCCGGCTGGACGGCGCGCCCTGGTCGGTCGGCAAGCTGACGAAAAGGCTGTCCAAGCACGCGATCTGGCTGGCCATAGCCGTTGCGACCGGCGGCGCCTGGGTGTTCTATTTCGCCGACGCGCCCGCATTACTGATTGACCTTGTCACCGGCCAGGCCGCCACCGTGGCCTATATGACGATCGCGGTGCTGACGGCCACGACCTACATCTTTGGCGGGCTGCTGCGTGAGCAGGTCTGCACCTATATGTGCCCCTGGCCGCGCATCCAGGCGGCGATGCTCGACGAAAATTCGCTCACCGTCACCTATAATGACTGGCGGGGGGAGCCGCGCAGCCGTGGTTCCAAGAAGGCGGCTGCGGCGGGCGAGGTGGTCGGCGATTGCGTCGATTGCAATGCCTGCGTGGCGGTGTGCCCGATGGGCATCGACATCCGCGAGGGCCAGCAGCTCGAATGCATCACCTGCGCGCTGTGCATCGACGCCTGCGATGACGTCATGGACCGGCTGGGCCGGGATCAGGGTCTGATCTCCTATACGACGCTGGCCGAATACCAGTCCAACATGGCGCTGGCGACGGCGGGTGGCACGACCGCGATCGACCCGAAAAACATCCGCGGCGCCGATGGGACACTGTCGGACAAGATCGTCACCTTCAACTGGAAAAAGCTGCTGCGGCCCCGGACCCTCATCTATTTCGCGGCATGGTCGCTGGTCGGGCTCGCGCTGCTCTTTGCCCTGCTGACGCGTGACCGGCTTCAGGTCAACGTGCTCGCCGACCGCAACCCGCAATATGTGGTGCTGTCGGACGGGTCGGTCCGCAACGGCTATACGGTCAAGCTCCTCAACATGATCCCCGAGCCGCGCACCCTCACCGTCACCCTCGAAGGCCTGCCGGGTGCCGAGATGAATGTCGTTGGCCTGGACCTGCCGCCAGCGCGTTCGTTTGCGGTTGAAGCCGATCCCGACCAACTCACCACGCTGAAAATCTTCGTGCGCCAGCCGCGCGAAGAGGTCCAGGGCCAGACGCAGCATTTCACGTTCACGGTCGCGGATGAAGCAGGGTCGGACAGCGACCGCTACGACGCCACCTTCGACGCACCGGAGACAAGAAGATGATCGACAAGGCAAACCAGCGTCAATTCACCGGGCGGCATATGCTGGTGATCATGGTGGCGTTCTTTTCGGTCATCATCGCGGTGAACCTGACCATGGCCCTGTTCGCCCGGTCTAGCTGGACCGGCTTTGTGGTCGAAAACACCTATGTTGCCTCCCAGCAGTTCAACCAGAAAGCAGCGGAGGGCCGGGCACAGGCGGAGTTGGGCTGGATGCCGGAACTGATCCTGGCGGACGGCATGGTCCGCTACCGCCTGGTCGACAGCGGCGGCGCCGTGGTGGCGGCGAGCCGGGTAACCGCTATTTTCCACCGGCCCGTTTCCGCCGCGGAAGACAGCGAGCTGGCATTAACCCCGCAAGCGGATGGCTGGTTTTCCGCCCCGGTCGATTTCCTGGGTGACGGGGCCTGGATCGCCGAGTTCGAATCCGAGGCCGGTATCGAGCGTCCCTATCGCGATATACGGCGGCTGACCCTGAAAGACGGGGTCCTCCAATGAACAGTGACGAACTCCGACATGCCGCCCGGCGGTTGGGGGACGGCACCGCGCAGATCGATCTCTCGGTGCCCGCCATCCATTGCGGTGGCTGCATGCGCAAGGTCGAGCAGGGACTGGGCAGGCTTGACGGCGTCGTCAGCGCGCGGGTGAACCTCTCGACACGGCGCGTCAGCATCCGCTTTGCGGACGCGCGCATGCCACCGCTGGTCGAGACGTTGACACGGCTCGGCTATCCCCCCCATCTGTTCGACGAGGCGAGCGAGAAGAAGGACAGGACGTTTTCGCGCCTGTTGCTCGGCCTGGCCGTTTCCGGCTTTGCCGCCAGCAACATCATGCTGCTTTCGGTCTCGGTCTGGTCGGGGGCCGATGGCGCGACGCGCGACCTGTTCCACTGGGTTTCGGCCCTGCTCGCCCTGCCCGCCCTGGCCTTGGGCGGCGGGTTTTTCTACCGCTCCGCCTGGCAGGCGCTCAGATATGGGCGTGTGAACATGGATGTGCCCATCGCCATCGGCATAACCCTCGCCTATGCGCTGGGGCTTTACGAGACGATGAACCATGGCGAGCACGCCTATTTCGATGCCTCGGTGTCGCTGATCTTCTTTCTCCTGATCGGGCGCACGCTCGACCACATGATGCGCGACAAGGCCCGCTCGGCGGTGCAGAATCTGGCGCGTCTCGCCCCGCGCGGCGCCATCGTGCTCATGGCTGACGGCAGCCGTGAATACCGGCCGGTCAACCAGATCGAGGCGGGCGACCATGTGCTGATCGCGGCGGGCGAGCGCATTCCCGTCGATGGGCAGGTCAGCGCGGGGGTTTCCGATCTCGACTATTCGATCGTCAATGGCGAAAGCACGCCCCAACCGGTCGGGCCGGGGTCGGATTTGCAGGCGGGCACCCTCAACCTCACCGGACCTTTGACACTCAAAGCCAGTGCAAGCGCGGACGAGTCCTTTCTCGCCGAAATGCTGCGCATGATGGAGGCGGCGGAAGGCGGACGCTCGCGCTACCGGCGCATCGCGGACCGCGCTGCGGCGCTTTATGCCCCACTCGTCCATTCGGCGGCCTTCCTCACCTTTCTGGGCTGGATGGCGATCGATGGCGATTGGTACAAGGCCATCACCATCGCCATTGCCGTGCTCATCATCACCTGCCCCTGCGCCCTGGGCCTTGCCGTGCCCATCGTTCAGGTGGTCGCCGCCCGCCGCCTGTTCGAGCAGGGGGTGATGGCGCGGGACGGATCAGCGATGGAAAGGCTGGCCGAAATCGACACGGTGATGTTCGACAAGACCGGCACCCTGACCATGGGGCGCCCTCTTCTGGTCAATCAAGGCGATATCCCCGCGGAAGCGCTTGTTGTTGCAGCCCATCTGGGCGGACAATCGCGCCACCCGCTGTCCCAGGCCATCGCCGGCAGCGTGGATGAAAACAAGTCTGTCGTCGATTTCACCGGCATCACCGAAGTGCCCGGCTACGGCATCGAGGGCGAAGCGGACGGATCGGTGTGGCGGCTGGGCCGGGCGGCATGGGCGCTGGGGCCGGAACAGGGGGTTTCATCTGCCTCGCAGCCGGGAACCGTTCTTGCCCGGGACGGGGAGGAGCAGGCCCGTTTCCTATTCAAAGACGCTCTTCGGCCCGACGCGGCGAGGACGGTCCGAGGTCTCCAGCAGGCGGGCCTGTCGGTCGAAATGCTCTCCGGCGACAGCGAAGCGGCTTGCCGCGCGGTCGCAGCCAGTATCGGCATCGAGCACTACGCCGCTGCCCTGATGCCGACCGACAAGGTCAAGCGCATCGCCCAAAAGGCCGACGCCGGACACAGGACGCTGATGGTTGGCGATGGGCTGAACGATCTGCCCGCCCTCGGCGCGGCCCATGTGTCGATGGCGCCCGCGTCGGCCGCCGATATCGGCCGCTCTGTCGCCGACCTCGTCTTCCTGCGCGACAGCCTTGCCGCGGTGCCCCTCGCCATCGATATCTCGCGGCGCGCTGGCCGGCTGATCCGGCAGAATATCGGCCTGGCCATCGCGTATAACATCGTGGCGGTGCCCATCGCCGTTTTCGGCCATGTGACGCCGCTGGTCGCCGCGATCGCCATGTCGGGCTCCTCGCTTCTGGTCACCACCAATGCGCTGCGCCTGCTCCTTGGCCGCCGGAAAATATCCGCCCCGACAGCGGACCGAGCGCCCGCAACGCCCTCCCAGCCACAGGCGCGTCCGGCATGAGCATCCTGATCTACCTCATCCCCCTGGCCCTGCTGTTCGGTCTCGCCGGTCTGGCAGCCTTCTTCTGGGCCATACGCAGCGGGCAGTATGACGATCTGGACGGGGCGAGCGAGCGCATCCTCATCGAGGACGACGATTCGACGGCATCCTGACGGGCTCCCTGTTCTTGCAGGACCCCACATGATAGAGATCGTGTAGGGCGACGAAGCCATACATATCGGGAGAAACGCATGTGGAAGCCGAGGCTGGTCGAACAGGCCCGGATGAAATATCTCGGCATTGTCGAAGCGCTTGAGGCCGATATTCGCTCCGGCATGGTCGCGCCGGGTGAGAGACTGCCGGCCCAGCGCGCCATTGCCGAGGCGCTGGGCGTCGACCTCACCACGGTGACCCGCGCCTTCAACGAAGCGCGGCGGCGTGGTCTGGTGCAGGCCCAGGCGGGACGCGGCACCTTCATCAGCGATACGCTGGAGGGCGGCGCCCATCCGGCGCAGTCCCTCATCGATCTGAGCATGAACATCCCCCCGCAGCCCGCGGCGATCGATTTCCGCAAACTGTTACCGCAGGCCATAGGCAGCGTGCTGGCCACGCCACGGGGTTTGCTGAGCCTGCACTATCAGGACAGCACCGGCACCGAGCCGGACCGGCGCGCGGCGGCAGGCTGGCTCGCCAATAGGATCGATGGGGTGACCTCCGAGCGGGTCGTGGTCACCGGCGGCGCGCAAACCGCCCTGTTCGCCATCTGCGACACCCTGCTCGATCGCGGTGACGTGATTGCCACCGGCGCCATGACCTATCCGGGCCTGAAGGCGGTCGCACTGCAAAAGCATCTCGCGCTTGCCCCGCTGGCCATGGATGGGCAGGGCATCGTGCCCGACGCCCTCGAACAGCTGTGCCGCACGGCCGCGCCGAAGGTCCTTTACGTCATCCCCAGCATCGACAATCCGACGACGGCGACCCTGCCGGAAGCGCGCCGCCGCGCCCTCATCGAGATCGCGCGCAAGCACGGGATCACCATCATCGAGGATGATCCCTACGCCCCGCTGCGGCCCGAGCCCATTCCCGCCATTGCCGGGCTTGCGCCCGATATCACCTGGCACATCGCGACCCTCTCCAAATGCGCGACCCCGGCCTTGCGGGTTGCCTATGTGGTCGCGCCGGGCGCAACCGATGCGCTGCGGCTCGCCGGAACCTTGCGGGCTACAGTGCTGATGGCGCCGCCCTTGCTGGCGTCGCTGGCCAGCCGGTGGATTGCCGATGGGACCCTCAACGAGATCACCGAGGCGATCCGGTCCGAAAATGCCGAGCGCCAGCACCTGGCCGCTGCGATCCTTGGCGATACCGGCTTTGCCGCCGATCCCCATGGCCATCATGTGTGGCTGCGCCTGCCGTCCCATTGGCGCGCCAATGACTTTGCCGAACATGCGGAGCGGGCCGGGGTCGCCATCGTCCCGGCGTCGGCCTTCGCCACCGTCCCCCACCCTATCGAAGCGGTGCGGATTTCCCTCGGGGTCGCGCCCGACCGTGGCGATCTGGAGGATGGGCTCACGCAATTGGCCAACCTTATCGCGCACCCCCCGATCGGCATCAGAGCCGTGGTCTGACCCTATGCACAGGCCAGGGCCGCACAGAAAGGATACGCACGCGGGCCTGCGGACCGGCGTTAACTCTGAATATCGAATCGGATGTCGCTTTGCAGCCCGCCATGGCAATTTCGTCTTCAAATCTGTCTTTGGCCTGTCACCGTTGCTGCTGCCAACGCGGCAAACCGGGGCCGCAGGGCATCTCATGGTTTGCTTTCGAACAATGACATGCTCCAGATGAGGGGTGCTCGATATCATGGGGCCGACGCGACGCGACGTTCTGGCAATGGGACTTGCAACGTGCGGCTGGGCGGCTGCCGGAGGGACAGCAGCTTCTGCCCAGCCTGCACACCGGCCTGTTCCTTTTGGCGGCGCCGTCTATCTGCCAGACCTTGAAGCCGATCCCCGGCTGGGAGACGCCATCGTCGCCCATTGCCAGGCCGTCACGCCGGTCAACGAACTCAAATGGATCAGCACCCGCCCGGCCCCTGACCTGTTTGATTTTGCCGCCAGCGACAAGATCGCCGATTTCGCCCGGACCAACGCTCTGGCCATGCACGGACACACGCTGGTCTGGTATGCCGAACTGCCCGAGTGGGTGACCCGGCTCACCAGTGCAGCGGACGCCGAGCGCGCGCTGACCGAACACATCGTGACAACCATGCAGCGCTATGGGGATGTGGCGCGCAGCTGGGATGTGGTGAACGAACCGATCCCCGACGCCGCCCGCCGGCCAACCGACCGGCGTGACAGCCATTGGCGCGCCCTTTTGGGCGACGACCACATCGCGCAGGCCTTTCGCATCGCCCACGACGTCGACCCCGACGCGCTGCTCGTCATCAATGAATATGATGTCGAATTTGCCACCGGGTATTTTCCGGCCAAGCGCCAGGCGTTTGCCCACCTGATCCGCGAACTGGTGGACAAAGGGGTTCCGGTCCATGCCGTCGGCCTGCAGGGACATCTGCGCGGCGGCGTTCCCATCGCAAAGGATGAACTGGCCCAATTTGTTGCGGATATGCGCGAGCTTGGCCTCAAGATCATGGTTACCGAGCTCGACGTGATCGATCGGGATCTGCCCGGCCCCGCCGACGTGCGTGACGCGATCATCGCCGCGCAGGTCGAGGACTTTCTTGGCGCCATCACCGCCTCCGGCCCCCTCCACTCCATCACCACATGGGGCCTGAGCGACACATATACCTGGATACGCTGGGCCTATGGGCGAAGCGACGGGTTGGGCAACCGGCCCCTGCCGCTGGATGAAAACTTTCAGCGCAAACCGATGTTTGACGTCATCGACCGATTCCGGAGCATAGTGTGAGCAGCAAGGTCACAACGCGGGTGCGCACCGCACTCCAGATCAACATGCATCCGTTCGATGCGCCGCATGTCGTTCACACCCTGCCGCACCAGTTGCGCGCGTGGGGCGGACAGGTGGAGCGCGTCGTCATCACCGTCGATACCCGCCTCGCCAGCGCCGGACGCTATCGCGCCGGTCGTTACGAGGAGGCGCGCACCACGCTTTTCTCCGCTTTGGAAGAAATCCAGCACGACCACCCGAATCTGATCATCGATCCGGTTTCCTATGATGCCCAGACGCGGGAGGCTATCGGGCAGGCCTTTTTCTCCCGGACACCGGACTTGCCGGACCGCGCGTTTGATGGGGGGCCGTTCTACGTCTATTTTCACGGCCTTTTGCGCGCCAATGCGGACTACGTCCTGCATATGGACAGCGACATGCTGTTCGGCGGCGGCAGCCAGACATGGATCGAAGACGCGATTGCGCTGTTTGACGCTGAACCCGATGCGCTGTTCGTCGGCCCGTTCCCCGGCCCTCCCCGTGCCGATGGCAGCCTTGATCCGGCGGTCCATACGGGATTTCCTGGCCTCTCCGGCGTCGCCGCTCCAATTCGCATCGAAGGACCGATTCCCGCCTATCGCTTCTCCACCGTTTCCACGCGCATCTTCATGATGGATATGCGCCGTTTTGCCAGCCGAATCGGGTCGCTCGACCTGCTGCAGCCCGACTTCAAGCGCCGTATGCGCTCGCTGGCGTTTGGCGAGATTCCGCGCTCGATGCCCGCAGAGGAAATGCTGAGCGCCACCCTTGCCAGTCAGGGTCTCTCCCGAATCGATTATCTGGGACAGGGGGCGGGAATGTTTTCCCTGCATCCGCCATACAGAACCGCCGAATTTTACCGGATGTTGCCCGAGTTGATCGCCCGAATCGAAAACGGGGATATTCCCGAAGGACAACGCGGCGATTTCGATATGAACGCGTCGATGATCGACTGGTCGGCGGCTCTGGCCGCCAAGCGGCCCTCTGCGCGTTATCGCAAGGCGCTGTCCCAGTTGATGCGGGTCCAGATACGCAGGTTGAGCGGCGCATTCGCCACCCGATAGTTTCACGCTTCCGAATCGGTCAGTTCTGTGAGCCTGCAATCAGGTCTGCACGCGCCTGCAGCTTGATGCCGGACACCGCAAGCAGCAGAGCGAACCACATCACCCCTTGCGTCATGAAGAACATGCTTTCAAGACTCGCAAGGATGAGCGAAAAGACCCAGATGCGGGTGTAGAGCCGGGTCATCGCCTGATCTGTGCCCCGACGCCTCGCCAGCCCCAGGTCGCGAATCGGCGAAAACACCAGCCAGATCAGCGTCAGACCCAGCGCGGGAATCCCCCCGTCGATCATCACATCGATATAGGAATTGTGGGCATGCGCTGCCGTCACCGCCCAGGTCTCCAGCGCAGCGTCCGATTCTTGCAATGCGTCGGTCTGCCAGAAGGACTGGAAGCCAAAGCCGGTCCATGGATGCTCGGCGACACCGCTCAGCGCCAGCTTCCACACATCCGAGCGGGCGGTGAAGGTGGCGTCGATTCCCAGCCCGTCGACAAAGTCGAAGATGGCGGGCGAGAGTGCCGAGCCCACGGTGAAAAAATTGATTCCCAGAATCACCAGGAGCAACACAAGAAAGCCCCGGTAAGGAGCCCGCTCGATCAGCCAGGCCACGACCAAAGCCACGGGCAACAGGCCCAGCGCCGATTTTCCATTGCTCTGGATGAGAAAGACCAGCGCCAGCGCCGCCAACAGCCAGCCAAGCGCCCGCGACGATGCACTGGCAATAAACAGCGCTATGAACAGGACGATCACCATCGCCGGCGCGGCGACGTTCTTGTGCTCGAACACCCCCCGCCAATCTCCGGCCAGTTGGGGCTCCACCGCGTCCCAGGCCTGGTGAATGGCCCGATCGGGTAACACCAGCACGCCAAAATAGCACATGGCGATCACGGTCGCGGCTGCCATCGTGAGCAGCGCCACAAAGTTCTCCCGGCTTTTGGGCAGCGTTAACAAGAGGCTTGCGTTGAGGCAGAGCAGAAACGTCACCAACAGCCGACGCCATGCTGTCATCATTTCCGGCGCCGCAATCGACGTCAGCGCCAGCCAGGCAAACAGCAACAAGATGATGCCGCGCGGTTGCAAGACAAGGGGCAGCACCTTGAGCCGCGCCGCACAGACAAGCGCACTGGCGGCCAGCGCAAGGGCCGTCAGTTGATCGAGCGCGAGGGAGCGGCCGGCATCGCTGGAGAGATCGGGATAGGGGGCCAGCGAGACAAAGCCGACGAGAAAGATGGCAAGAAAAATCAGTGACGGGAACAGCCCGATTCTGTGTTCCACCCCGACCGCATGGTCCTGGCCGACCGCGCTCATCGGCAACACGCCGCAGTCTTAACTGCCCCCACCAGGGGCCTGACGCACAAGACGTTCTGCGATTTGCAAAAGCACATCATCACACCTCGTCTCGCCTGCCAGCCCGTCATGCCTGCAGTATGGCAAAGGGATTTAAAGCCTTTCCTACCAACAGGCCCGTTGGCAGCCGTCATCCCGCAGCATCCGGTTGCGGCACGTTGAGCCTCCGCATCAATGCAGTCCGCACGCCGACAAGATCAAGCACCAGTGCCGCGACCGCATAACTGACCACCCCGACCATGACCGACACGGCCAGATCAGCCACCGGATTGCCGAACAGCCCCCGCACCATATAGGTGGGCAACGCCATCGCCGCGCCAGCCGCCAGAACCCGCACAATCCTCGAATCGACTCGCGGCAATGGATAGGCCTTCCCGGCAAGGAAAAATCCGGCGAGAACGCCTGCCACTTCGGCAATGACCAGCGCCCATGCCGCGCCTTGCAGCCCGAATCGGGGAATCAACGCGATGCTGGCGAGAACATTGGCCGCAAGGATGATGATTCCCTGCAGCAGCAGGAAGCGCGCCTTCCCTGCCAGGTGAAACGAGGCGTGGATATATTGATGGGTCAGCGCCTGGAATAGCCAGGCAAAGGCGAGAATCGGGATCAGCATCGCCGCCACTTCCCTAAATTCCGGCCCGAGCATCACCGATGAAAAGGCAGGCGCCACCAGCGCCAGCCCGATGACCGATGGCACCAGCACGGCCATCAGCATTTCGAAGGTCAGTTCCAGATTACTGTTGGCCTTGGCCTCGCCCTCTTCCGATAGCGATCGGATCACTGCCGGCACCATGCCCGCCCCGATCGCCATGGCGGGCAACAGCACGATCTGGCGCACCATATCCGCCGATGCGCCATAGCGGCCCGCGGTTGCTTCCCCCAGAAAGTGCACGACAATCAGGCGGTCGAGGGCACCATGCAGGGAAAAGACCGCCCCCGACAGCGCCATCGGCGCGCCGAACACCAGCATCCGCCGGAAGGTCGCGCCGTCGAATTTCCGCACCGGCCTGCGCCACACCACCGGCGAGGAGACGATAAACGAGAACAGATACGCGCAGCCGATCCCGGCCAGCAGCCCCAACCCGCCCCATCCCAGCCAGACGAACAGCAGCGACAGGCTGAAGGTCAGCACCGACCGGAGCATGGAAATGCGCATATAGGGGCGGGCCTGCTGCTCGGCCCTGAGGGTTTCCTGCCCGAACTCGAACAGCCCCATCGCCAGCGCCACGAGCGAGGCAAACAGCAATTGCTCGGGCGGGCTGTCGGTCAACAGCATGAAGCCCAGCAAGATCAGCGGCGACAGCGCCGCCGAGAGCCCGTAGCCCGCCAGCGCGCTCATCCTGATGTCGGTGCCCTTGCCTTCCGACTGATAGCGCAGGATCGACAGGCGCACCCAGGCAAACAGAACCGCATTGACGATGCCCGCCAGGCTCATGGCGACCACGTAATATCCATATTGCTCGGGGCTGAGCAGGCGGGTGAACAGCACGATGGCCGAGAACCCCAGCACAGCGGGAACCCCGTGAGCGACCAGATAGGTAAAGGCGTTACGCAACATCGGTCAGCGCCTGACGTCGGCGACAGGACCGGATGGCGCCCCTCGTCCTTCCGATCCGGACGGCTTGCCGCGATAGGGAGTGGGCACGATGCCCAGGCTGCCCAGGATCCGACCCAGCGACATCAACGGCGGGTGCGTGGCCGACAAGAATCGTCCTGTCCGCAGCAGCACCAGCGCCATGCGCGGGATCGACAGGCCAAGGCTGATGGCATTCTTGGCCACCAGCAGCGCATGCTGGCCCCAGCCGGATACGCGCAAGCGGTCCATGGTGTAATTGATGGTCCCGGTGCGGATCGACCGCGCCATCAGCCAGCGCGGGCTCAGCCGTTCACCCGACACGAACTCGGTGATTACCGCCTCTTCGCACCAGGCGAACCGCAATCCCGCCCGGCGCGCGCGGGAGAAAAAATCCATATCGCCGCCGCCGAGAAAGTTGAACTGCACATCGAACAGCGGCTGGTCGAGCCGCTCGAACACGTCCCGGCGGATGAGGCAATTGCCGGTACCATGGATAATATCGATGGGCCCCGTCCGCGCGTCGATCGACCCGAACAGCGGATGGGCCCGGATGGCCGCGCTCACCGTGCTGTCAAACTCGCGCGCCACCGGTCCGCCCACAATATCAGCCGTGTATCGCTCCGCAGTCTCCGCCATCGCCGCCAGCCATGTGGGCGATGCGGCCTCATCATCATCGATCATCAGCAGATACTTCGCCTGCGGAAACTTGGTTCGCGCCAGCGCAAACACGGCGTTGATCGCATGCACATTGCCCTGTTGCGCTTCGACCGCGGCGACGCCCGCCCGCCCCGTGCGCGCAAAAAACGCCTCGGCCTCGGCCAGTGCCTGCTGCCCCCCGGCATCATTGTCGATAACCGCGATGGCAAACGGAAAGTCGGTCTTTTGAGCATCGAGCGACTGCAAAGTCCGGCGCAGCCCCTCGGGCCGCCGGAAACTGGGGATGCAGACCACCGCCACGATATCGTTGCTCATCTCAAAGTCCTGCAAGCGCCGCCCCCCCGACCAGCAGCGTCCGGGGAAAGTGGCGCGGGTGTTTCCAAAGCGTCTCTGCCATCCCCCGTACAGCCAGCCCAATCCGCCGGGCCCGGATCGCCTGCCCGATGGCATAGGCGTTGAGGTGCGCACCCGCCTGGCTGCGCAATTTTGCGCGCCGCTCCGCCGGAATGGCCGCGACCACCGCCGGGTCCGCAAACAGCTTGTCGATCGCCGGTCCATACTGGGCTTCGGTCAGCGGGCGGGCCATCATCACGCTCTCGCCATAGACGCGATAGTCCATGATATGGGCGGGGACGTAGAGGAATTCGCCCGCGATCGCCAGCCGCGCCCAGGCGTGCCAATCCTCGCAATAACGCAGGCTTTCATCGAACCCGCCCAACTGCGCAAAGGTCTCGCGGCGTACGATCATGATCCCGCCATTGACGATGAAATTGCCCGCCAGCAGCGCCTCGGCGATCGCCCCGGACGGTTTACTCCGCGCGCCGCGCAAGACCCCGCGCCTGCCGGCATTTTTCCCCTCGGCATCGATGCGCTCATAATCGCCATACACCGCCACCGCCCGCTCCGTCGCCTGCGCCAGCAGCGCAGCCAGCGCGCCGGGCCGCAACCGGTCATCGGCGTCGAGAAACATCAGCCAGGTGCCCCGGGCCAACCCGGCCCCGTCATTGCGCGCCGCCGAAACCCCGCTGCGTCCCGCCCGCTCGGTCACCAGGCGCACCCGCGAATCGGCGATTGCCGCCACAAGCTCGGGCGTTCCATCGGTCGAGCCATCATCGATGACGATCACTTCGGCAACGCAATCGCCCTGCGCAAGGGCGCTGGCAATGGCCTCCGCAATGAAGTCCCTGCCGTCACGCACTGGAATGACGATGGAAACGCTGTTGCTCACAGACGCACATATCCCAACTGGTAAAGCCCTGGATTTTATACCCCGTCCGCCGCCCCGCCGCATGGCCGGGATGGGTATGTGGTTAACCGGTTGGGACATGAGGGAATGCCCCAATTGGCGGGGTTTTCCTTACAAAGCCGTCGGCGACGCCCCACCCAGAATATCCATCGCTCCGTCCACGGTTGCGATGGTAAAACCGCGCTGCACCGCTTCGCGCACCACCGCATCGAGCGCCGTTCCTGAATATCCATAGGGGGACGGATCATCGGCAACATCGTGGGTGAAAACAACCAGCCAGCCCGCATCGACGGCCAGAGCGTCATAAACAGCGTTGACCGAGGCGAGGCTGGTATCGGGCCGCAATTCCAGCGTCGAGAGATAATAAGGGTCGATTAGACCCCGGTTGATGCCGGTTTGCCCGCCCCGGCTGGTGCGGAAACGCTGGCGCAACAGCGGTTGCGCGGCCGGGCTGGCCATGGTGAAGGGCAGGGCGAAATTGCGCGGCGTCGTACGGCCATCGAATTGGGCCAGATAGGCGTCGTTGCGGTCAAGGTCATCGACCAGCGCGCGGCGCGTATAGGCCGCCAGCTTGCGATGGCTGAAGGTATGGCTGGCCAGTTCATGCCCCCGCGCCGCCAGATCGGTGCACCCGGCAGCGCCGATCAGCCGCCCGCTCTCGCCTTGCTTATCGGCCAATCCGCCACAGACATAATATGTCCCCCGGGCCCCATGGCGCTCAAGGATGTCGGCCCCGTTGCGCCAGGCACTTTCGGGCGCATCATCAAAGGAAAACGAGACGATAGGCGTTCGCGGCAAGACCTCCAGGGTCCGGCGCGGAAAATGGCGCACGAGGCGATTGGCGACCCGGTCGCCCAAGGTTCCGATCTTCAGGCTCATTGACGGCGATCCCCCTTCGCCTCGAAGCAGCTTTCGCCGCCTCCCGCATTTCAGACAAAAGCCGCCGTCATCGCCCGGAAACCTCCGCGAGCTTGCCCCGCAGCACCGGCAGGAACGCGCGCGTCGCGCCCGCCAGTATGGCGATGCCCCCGCCCACAGCAAGACCCGCAAAGGCTCCCAGCACCAGCAGCACGATTGTGCGGGGCGGCCAGCTCCGGCCAGCCGCCGGCAAGGGTGGCGAGATCACCCGCACAGCGGTCGATTCGATCTGGCTTTGCTCATTGAGTTCGCCTGAGCGCCGCAGGTAATTTTCATAAATCGTTGTCTGCGCATCGACCTCACGCTGCAATTCGCGCAGCGTGATCAGTGCGCTTTCATCGGCGGACAGGATCACCCGGGTCAGGTCGGCGCGGGCCGACAGCTGATCGACCACGGAGCGAGCCTGTTCCATGTCAGCGGCAGCAGCCCTGATGATCCGGTCCGCTTCCTGATTGATCGCCGCTTCGAGTGTCTGCATTTGCGGCCGCAGCGCCGTGATATTGGGATGGCGCGGGCCGTAGATCGCCGATTGGGCATCCAGTTGCCGCCGCAATTCATTGTATTGCGCCCGCAGCCCGGCAATGGCCTCATTGTCCCAGATGCCGCTTTCCCCGGTGGCCGCATTGCGCGCGCCCACCAGTTCGGCATGGCGGCTTTCAGCAGCGATCAGGGTGGCGCGGGCGTCGTTGACCTGGGTGTTGACCTGATCGAGCGAGCGGCTGGCCAGCAATTGGCCCTCGCCTCCGTGCAAGCCATTGGCGCGGCGGAAATCTTCCACCGCCGCTTCGGCTTCGGAAACGCTTTCGCGCAGAACGCCCAGCCGCTCATTGAGCGCTTCGACCGCCTGTCCCGCCGTTGTGCGTTCGGCCTCCCACAATTCTTCCTGAAAGGCAGCGATCAACCCGTTGGCGATCCGCACCGATTTATGTGCGTCCTGGGAACTGACTTCCAAGGTGGCAACATAGGTCTGGCCATCCCGGCGCGCGCCCACACGCTCATAGAGCGATCGCATGGCCCCCAGCCGCGCGTCCTCGGCCTGCTCTTCGGGGCTAGCACCCAGGAACGGCAGCGACAATTTCGGCAGGTCGACAAATTCGGGATCGGTGTCGAGGCCCAGCGCCACAACGGTGCGTTCGAGCACGTTGGTCGAGGTCAGCATCCGCAAGCGGCTGTCGAATTCGAGCATCTGGGTATCGCGCGGGGTTTGCGCGGCATAGCTGTCGGGCGCAATCGGCGCCGAGGGCGGCGCGATCAACAGTTCGGCATAGCTGGTGAAGCGCGGCGGCAGAACCCGCGAGACCCCCAGCGCGGCGACAACGCCCGCCACAAGGCACAGCACAATCAACAGCCGTCCCGACCACAGCCAGGAGATCACCCTCCAGCTGTCGAGCACCGGTAGCGATGGCGGGGAAAACGCTGGGGCGGGTTCGGCGACCAGCACGTCGCCCCTCATCTCCGCCCCGTCGGTTTCATTTGCCGGCTCGGGTGGCCGTGCGGGGGCGTTGAACCGGGCCAAGCGCGCCGCAACGCTGCTTACAGGGCCCTGATCCTGAGGCGCGCGCGTGGTGTACATGTCCTGCTGCCCTTGCCTTTCATCGCTGGCCCTTGGCCATTGCCGTCAGCGTCGATTTCCGGCCCCCAAGACGCTGCCTGCCCATGTCGATGGCGGCATTCCCGGAGTCCTCGTTAAAGCACGCCAACCGTTAAGTCCGGCTTTACCGCCCGGATACGAGAGACGGCGACTGTTTTGTTGTCTCGCGCCAGGCCGTCAGGCCGAAGCACGCATCATTGCCACAATGGCGATCGGGTTGGTGACGAAATAGCGCCCGAACAGGCGTGTCGGCTCCTGCCCGATCCGCCAGGCCCATTCGAGGCCCATGGCCTGCATCCAGCCCGGCGCGCGGCGGTTCTTGCCCGACAGGAAATTGAACAATCCACCCGAAGTCTTGACCACCCCCACCCCGGTCAGCCTGTCGCCATGCTCGACCATGAACCGCTGTTCGTTGGGCACGCCCATGGCCAGCCACAGGATATCGGGGCGCAATTGATTGATCTCGTCGATCTTGGCGTCCAGCGCCTCACCGGTCAGATACCCGTGGGAATGGCCCACGATATCAAGATCGGGATAAAGGCGGCGCACGGCTTCGACCGCGCGGGCGTTTTCGTCTTCATCGGCGCCGAGCATATAGAAGCTCAACCCCTCGTCCTGTGCGATCCGCGCCACGTCGTGAAACAGATCCGTGGTCGCCACCCGTTCGGGCAGCGCCGTTGCGCACAGATGGCGCGAGGCAAACACCATGGGCTGCCCATCCGCTGAGATCTGGTCGGCGGCCAGAAACAATTCCGCCATTTCCGGTTCACGATAGCAGCGGGCCAGCACTTCGCCATTGGCGGAGGTAAGATAGAGGGGACGACCGCCACGGGGCCGCTCCATCGCCGCGTCGCACATCATGCGCGCATTCTGCTGGCGATCCAGAACGGTGATTGGCAGCCCGCCAATCGTCACCCGCCCGATGCCGTCCGCAGCCAAATCGGGCTCGACCCGGTCATAAATCGAAGAGACCACCTGAACTCTCCAGAAACTGTACTGAGGAGTTTCCTACCGCATCGCGAATGGTTTTCGGTTTGCAAATTGGCCCCGTGGTTAATGCGTAAAATGCTGTTAAAAATATTGGCGTAACTACCGCCATCTTTCCGAATTATACACCCATTTTACCTTAACCTTCGGGGACCTGCGGCCGGGGGCAGCCGCCGTAAATCGCGGTGTCTGCCAGCGCTCTTCCGGCTGTCCAATGCAATGGAAAACCCCGGATTTGACGCCAGCGTGACCACCCCGATCGACAGCATTCGCCCCTTCGTGCACACAGATGCCGAGGCCGTTGCCGGCCTGTTTCAGACCGTGATGGCGGCCTCCGATGCACCGCCGCCCCCCGGTCTAGCCGACTATTTCCGGTCGCATTTTCTCGATAGCCCCTTCGCCGATCCCGAGATTCCCTCGCTCGTTTGCGCCTCGTCTGACGGCGGGATCGACGGTTTCATCGGCGTTGCCGTGCAAAAATTTCGATTTGAAAACAACGAACTACGCGCGGCCATTCTTGGCACCCTGATGGCGCGTGACCATGCGAGCTCCCCGATGACAGGCGCGCGCCTGCTCAAGAAGGCCTTCGCCGGAGCGCAGGATGTCACGTTGAGCGAAACCGCTGGTGACGCGTCGCTCGCCATGTGGAAGCAGCTGCGCGGTTCGGTCCTCGATCGCCACAGCCTGACCTTCGTGCGTGTCCTGCGCCCCGCCCGGTTCGCTCTCGACACGCTGGCTCAGCGCATCGGCGCTGCGCGCCTGTTCGCGCCCCTGGCCGGTATGCTCGATCGTCGCGCCGGTCGCAAGCCCGGCCCCCTGCGCTGGACCGGTCTTCCCGCCGACTTCCGCGTTGGCGTCGAAGCCAAGCCTATAGATTCAAACGCATTTTCCGCGCTCGCCGCCGATTTTCTCTCGCGCGATACCGTCGTCCCCATCTGGTCCGAAGACACTCTGAACCGGGTGGTCACCGAAGCAATGGACAAGCCGCCCTTCGGCCAACCGCACCTGTGCGCTGTGGTCACCCGCACGGGAAAAGCCATTGGCGGTTTCCTGTTCCATTTCGCTGGCGAGGGCCCAGCCCGTCTGGTCGAGGTCCTCCACGCCCCCGGTCAGGCCGGACCGGTGCTCGACGCCCTGTTCGCCCACGCCAATGCCCTTGGCGCGGCGTCGGTTCAGGGCCGCACCACTCCCGCCCTGTTCGACGCGCTTCTGAGCCGGCGCACCTTGTTTTTCCACGACAGCGCCAGCGTCATCGACACCGGAAATCCTGAGCTTTTAACGGCTTTTCAGGAGGGCCGGGCACCGTTCAACGGCCTGGTGGGCGAACGCTGGACCCGCCTGATCGGCGGCTCGTTTTCCTGAGCATCTGTTAATCCTAAATCCAGTTTAGCGCGGCGATCCGGCGATCTGCGCATATGATTGCCTGAGGACATCGGGTTCGTTGGGGGCGACCTTTTATGTGTGGCATTGTCGGCTATCGCGACCAGGGCATGACCGCCGGGAACGGCGGCGCCTTGCTGCGCGCCATGACGCAAGCCATCGCCCATCGCGGCCCTGATGGCGACGGGCATTGGACCGCAGACGGCATCGGACTGGGCCACCGGCGTCTGGCAATTGTCGGCCTCACCGACGGCCAACAGCCCATGGCCGACCCGGAGGCCGGGCTGGTCATCAGCTATAATGGCGAGGTGTTCAATTTTCCGCAATTGCGCGCTGACCTTGAGGCGCGCGGCCATCGTTTCCGCACCCGCACCGATACCGAAGTCATTCTAAAGCTTTACCGGCAATACGGTGCCGATTGCGTGACCCATCTCAATGGCGATTTCGCCTTTGCGCTGTGGGATGCACCGCACCGGCGGCTGCTTCTGGCCCGGGACCGTATGGGAGTGCGTCCGCTATTTTGGGCCCGCACCCCAACCGGAATTGCCTTTGCCTCCGAGATCAAGGCGCTCCTCTGCCACGAGGCCATCAACCCGACGCTCGACCCATTCGCGCTCGATGACATCTTCACGCATTGGTCGCCGCTTGCCCCGCGTACGATCTTCAAAGATATCAATGAATTGCCTCCCGGCCACCTCATGATCATCGAAGCTGGGGAGCCGATTATCCGCCCGTATTGGCGGTTGGATTTCCCCGACGCAACCGACGTCGCCCCCGAAGGGAACGAAGACGCTACCGCCGAGGCCGTTCTCGATCTCCTCACCGATGCGACGCGTATCCGGATGAGGGCTGACGTCCCGGTCGGAGCGTACCTTTCGGGCGGGCTGGATTCCTCGATCATCGCCGCATTGGCAGCACGGGAAACGTCAGAAAGATTGTCGACATTCTCGGTCGCTTTCGAGAGCGCCGAGCATGATGAAAGCGGTTTTCAACGCCAGATGGTTTCGGCGCTGGGCACCAACCATGCGCAGGTTCTCTGCCGCAATTCGGACATTGCTGAAATCTTCCCCCAGATCGTGGAGATGGCCGAGCGGCCTATCGTGCGCACCGCGCCGGCACCGATGCACATGCTGGCCGGTCTCGTTCGGGACTCCGGATATAAGGTGGTCCTGACCGGTGAGGGGGCCGACGAAATATTCGCTGGCTACGATATTTTCCGGGAGAACAAAGTACGGCGCTTTTGCGCGCGCGACCCGAAATCGGAACGGCGCGCCCTGCTGTTCAAGCGGCTCTATCCCTATCTGCCGCAATTGCAGAGGCAGAACGCCGCCTATCTCGCCGCCTATTTCGGGGTCAACGTGGCGTCGCTCGATGATCCCCTGTTTTCCCATCGCCCGCGGTTCCGGTCGACGGCGGCAGCCAAGTTGTTTTTTTCCGGCGATCTCAAGGCCGAGTTGAGCGATTATGACGCCTCGGATGCACTCGCAGCGCAACTGCCTGAACGGTTCGGGCGCTGGCATCCGCTGCATCAGGCGCAGTATCTCGAAACACGCTTTTTGCTACCCGGCTATATCCTGTCTGCGCAGGGCGACCGCATGGCCATGGCACACGGAGTAGAAGGGCGTTTTCCATTTCTCGATCACCGGCTGGTGGAACTGGCGGCCTCCATTCCCCCCGCGCTCAAGCTCCGGGGCCTCGACGAGAAATACATTCTGCGTCGCGCAACTCGCCATCTGCTGCCTGCCGAAATCGGCAAGCGCATCAAACAGCCCTATCGCGCGCCGGACAGCGAAGCCTTCGCAGCCAGTGCCGCTCCTTATATCGAGGCGGCGCTTTCAGACGCGGCGCTGGCCCGCACCGGCATGTTCAATCCGCGCGCGGTAAAAGCCTTGCGCGAAAAACTCGCCAGCAGCGGCCTGACGGGCTTTCGTGACAATACCGCATTTGTTGGCGTGCTCTCGGCCCAGATCTGGGCCGACCGTTTCGCCGTTTCTTCTGATCTCAATCGGCCGCAAGCGGCCTGATAAAGGACACCACAATGACTGCACAGGACAAGATCCGCTCCTTCATCGTCGAAAACTTTCTGTTCGGCGACGCAGATTCGATGATCGAAAATTCGGGCTCACTCATCGAAAACGAAATCCTCGATTCCACCGCCGTTCTCGAACTGGTGGCTTTCGTCGAAGAAACCTTCTCGGTCCAGGTCGCCGATACGGACATCGTGCCGGCCAACCTTGATTCAGTCGACGCCATCGCCAGCTTCGTTGCGGCCAAAGCGTCCGACGCGGCGGCCTGAGCACCCAGGCCATGCGCATAGAGCACTACCTGACCCAGAGCGCGAAACGATGGCCTGACAAGACGGCCCTCGTTGCCGGTCCGGTACGTCTAACCTATGCCGAACTGGACCACCGTGCCTCGGCGCTGGCTGGCGCGCTTGCACAGACAGGTATCGGGTGTGGTGATCGGGTGCTGGTTTTTCTCGACAACAGTTGGGAAGCCGCCATCGCGATCTTCGGGATTTTAAAGGCCGGGGCGGCGTTTTCTCCGATCAACGCCGCGACCAAAGCGCAAAAGCTGGCCTATATGATCGATCACAGCCGTCCGCGCGCTGTCATCACCCGAACCCGAATGGCTCAAACGCTGGCCAGCGCCATGGACCAGGCCCGGCACCGCCCTATGGCGATCGTTGCGGGTGACGCATCCCCCGTCCTGTCCGATGCGCTTGCGTTTTCGGCCATGATCGAAGGCAGCGGCGACTTGCCTGATCACGGCGGCACCGCTGACGATCTGGCCATGCTGATCTACACCTCAGGCTCGACCGGCCAGCCCAAGGGCGTGATGATGACCCACGCCAATATGGATGCGGCCGCCAGATCGGTGATGGGCTACCTTAACAACGACGCGGAAGACGTCCTGCTCTCGGTGCTGCCGCTCGCTCACAGTTACGGGCTGTACCAACTGATCACCGCCATGATGGCCGGAGCGACGCTGGTGCTCGAAAAGTCCTTCGCCTTCCCGCGCGTGATCCTCGATACCCTGCGCACCGAGCGCGTCACGGGCCTGCCCATCGTTCCGTCGATGGCGGCACTGATGCTCGACCAGATCGATCCCGAGCGCGATGTCTTTCCCGATCTGCGCTACACCACCACCGCCTCTGCCGCCCTGCCCCCCAGTCATCTGGCCCGGCTGCGCACGGTCTTTCCCAATGCGGCCCTGTATTCGATGTACGGGCAGACCGAGTGCAAGCGCGCCACCTATCTCCCGCCCGAGCGATTGGCCGACAAGCCCGACTCGGTGGGGATCGCTATTCCCGGCACGGATGTTTATGTCGCTGATGACAATGGCCAAACGCTTCCTGCCGGAATGACAGGCGAGTTGATGGTTCGCGGACCCCACGTGATGCAGGGCTATTGGGAAGACCCAGAAGCCACCGCTCACGCCCTTCGGCCCGGCTCCCGCCCGGGGGAAAAGGTGCTGGCGACCGGCGACCTCTTCTATGCCGATAGCGAAGGGTTCTTGTATTTCGTCGCCCGCAAGGACGACATCATCAAAACGCGCGGCGAAAAGGTGGCCCCACGGGAAGTGGAGGCTGCCTTGCTCAGCCATCCCGCCATTGCCGAAGCCATCGTGATCGGGAGAGACGACGCCGTTCTGGGGCAGGCGATTTGCGCCCTCGTTGTCTCCCGCGATCCCGAACTGACCGAAAAGGACGTCGTCCGCCACTGCGCACGACTGCTTGAAGATTTCATGGTGCCCAAAACCGTGATCTTCCGCCAAACCTTACCCAAAACCGATACCGGAAAACTGAGCCGCAAGCTTGCGGCAGAAAGCCTGGTCTGATGTCTGCTACCACTGCACTAAACCGTTCCTCCGCTTTTACCTCCGATATTCTGCATCTTGATGCAGCAGCGGAGGTTGAGCGCATCGTCACTGCCATGCGCACGCAATTGCGAACCGATTTGAAGCGTCGCGGGCTGGTCCTGGGCGTTTCCGGGGGCATTGATTCGAGCGTCTGCGCCGCGCTTGCCGTGCGCGCCGTCGGGCCCGAGCGGGTGCTGGCGCTGATGATGCCGGAAAACGATTCCGATCCCGATAGCCGGAGGCTGGCCGAAGCGCTGCTCGACGGACTGGGGGCCGAAGGCGTTGTCGAGGATATTGGCGAAACCCTGGCCGCGATGGGTTGCTATCAGCGCCGCGATGATGCGATCCGTACGCTGGTTCCCGAATTCGGGCCCGGCTGGGGCTGCAAGGTGACCATCGCCAATTCGCTCGAAGGCGATGGCTTTGCCATTTCCTATCTGGTGGTCCAGTCGCTCGATGGAGAAACCAGAAGGCTGCGGATGCCCGCCGAAGTGTATCTGGCGATCGTCGCCGCGACCAACATGAAGCAGCGCACACGCAAGCAGCTTGAATATTATCACGCCGATCGGCTGAATTACGCAGTTATCGGCACCCCCAACAAGATCGAGTATGATCAGGGGTTCTTCGTCAAGAACGGGGACGGCGCCGCCGATCTCAAGCCGATTGCGCACCTTTACAAGTCGCAGGTCTATCAACTCGCCGAATATCTGGGCGTGCCCGAAGAGATCCGTCGCCGTCCGCCCACCACCGATACATGGACGCTGGCCCAGTCACAGGAAGAATTCTATTTCTCCGTGCCCTACGGTCAGATGGACCTGTGCATGTACGGGCTGGACAATGGTGTATCGCGCGACGATGTGGCGCAGGCGGCCGGGCTGACGGCAGAGCAGGTTGGCCGCGTATGGGCCGATATCGAAGGCAAGCGACGGTCGACCCGCTATCTGCACCTGCCAGCCCTCGCTCTGGAGTGAGCGCAAATCAGTAGGCGTTCTGGCGCGTCTTGCGGGAAAACACCGTGAGGAAGACAATATAAATGTCGAGCGCCAACGACCAGTTCTGAATGTAATACAGGTCGTGGGCCACCCGGCCCTCGACCTTTTCGCGGGTCGAAGTGTCGCCCCGAAATCCGTTGACCTGCGCCCACCCCGAAATGCCCGGCTTGATACGGTTACGATGAGCGTAAGTGGCGACCATACGCTCCATTTCGCTGTCATGGGACACCGCGTGGGGGCGGGGGCCGATCAGGCTCATATCGCCGCGCAGCACATTGAGCAGCTGGGGCAATTCATCGATACTGGTCTTGCGCAGGACCCGCCCGAGCCGGGTGATGCGGCAATCATCCTTTTGCGCCTGCCGCATAGAATGGCCGTCTTCGATCACCCGCATGGACCGGAACTTGTAGATCATAAAGCTGCGCCCGTTAAACCCCATCCGTTCCTGACGGAACAGCGCCGGGCCGGGGCTTTCGAGCCGGATCAGCAACGCGGTCAGCGCCAATATCGGCGAGAGCATGAGAATCAATGTGCCCGACGATGAAATATCAAAGACCCGCTTGACGATCATGCCGGTGAACCCGACCGGCCGCTCGGCGATCCGCCGACTGTCGAGGGGATCGAGAGGGATCGAAACGAAGTCGGCATCGATATTGTAGCGCTTGCACAAATCCGACAGTTGCTCTTCGTCGAGGCCCGCGGGAGCCGAAAGGAACATGATCCTCGTGCACCCTTCGGCAACGCAGCGGCCAATGAAGCCGGCAAGGTCCGCCTCATTGCCTGCACGCGGCGAAAAATGCATCACAGGCTGCACACCAAGGGTCCAAGCACGGGCATAGGTGCCAAAAGCGCTCAGGCTGGCCGCATCGCCAACCACACCGACCCGCTCCAACTGGAGCTGGCCCTGATCCATCAGGCGTCCGATCAGCGCTGAAAGCCCTGCGCGCAAGGCGCAGCCGGCAGCAAGGCCGACTGCCGCAACGCCTGCCAGCTCGCCCCAAAGGGGCCGTACCCCTGTTGACCAGGCGATCGCCATTGAGAGCACAAAGGCCACGGCCCACCCGAGGCCCGCCGAGGCGATCAGATCGGGTTGTCGGTGGGGGGCGCTGATCCGGCGATACCAAACCGGATAAGCCAGCAGTAGCCAGACCAGTGCTCCTGGTAGCGCGGCCAGTCCGGCAAGGCTGAAAAGAAGGGCAAGGATCACAATCGATTCGAATGCGGCGACCAGCCAGCCAAGAGCCGCCCGACCCGGAAGCCGGAACCGTCGCCGCGCACGGCGATCTTCGCCCCGATAGCCTTCAATTACGTTCGACATTGCATCCAGAATCTGGGAATCCGCGTGCGGCGAGTTTATCAACGACCACCTCCGTAACAAAACAGACCAGCCCTACGTGGTTAACCGTTATTGCAGTTCTCTGGATGCCCGATTTCCGCGACTTGCGGAAACTCCGCACCAGGCGCTCCGGGTCGCGAAAAGGAATTTGTTAACCATAATTCGATAACGATCGCTGCATCCGGAATTGGGTTTCTTCATGCGATCACTCAGATTCGTTTCGCTGATCATGCTTCTGGCGCTCGCAGGGTGCGCGCATACCCAGACGGGCACCTACACGGTTGAAGAACCCGGGCCGTATCTCCTCGATGTTGGGGATACGGTGCGCATCAACGTCTATGGCGATGAGGGCCTGAGCGACACCTATCGTGTTGACGATATCGGCAATGTCGCCTTGCCTTTGGTGGGCCGGGTCAAGGCAAAAGGCGTCACGACGGACGCGCTCACCCGCCGGGTCACCTCAGCACTCGCCAACGGCTATCTGCATGACCCTAGTGTCGCCATCGAGATCGCCGGACACCGCCCCTTTTATATTCAGGGCGCGGTTATCAACTCGGGGGAATTTTCCTACACCTTCGGCATGACCGCAAGAGCTGCGGTGAGCGCCGCCGGTGGCTTTACCCCGACCGCGAACCGCTCTTCGGTCCGGCTGTACCGCCAGCAGGGCTCCGAAATGGAATCGCGCGACATCGATCTCGATGTCCCCATCCTGCCGGGCGACAATATCGTCGTCTCCGAGCGCTGGTTGTAGCGCCCGGAATTCCTTGTCTTGCCGCCTTCTGGAGGCGTTTTAGCAGGCGCTTTGTTCAGCGATCTGTTGGGCTTCGAGCGCCAACCGCGTCACCGTCGCTGCATATTCGAACGTGTGCGCGCGGGTGGTGCGCTCAAGAACGTCGGCGGCAAGATCGCTAAAATAGGTGAGCGGGATGTCCGAACAGTCAATATGGGTCGAGCGGGTGTTGTTGACCATGAACAGGTGGTCAGTGCCCGGTCGGCCCTCGACGTCGACATATTTGCGCAGTTCGATGTAGCCTTCCGTTCCCAGGACCAACAACCGGCCGTCGCCCCAGTTGGGCAGCGCGTCAGGCGTGTACCAGTCGAGGCGAGCATACCCTCGCGCCTTGTCGCTCTTGAGCAGGATTTCGCCAAAATCCTGGAACGCCGGGTCCTCTGGATTGGCGTAATTGCCAACGCTTGCCGCCACAATCTCGGCATCGCTGGAATCGGTGAAAGCAAGGAATTGGTCGATCTGATGCGTCCCGATATCGCCCAGAATGCCGCCATAGCGGGCTTTGTCGAAGAACCAGTCGGGACGGGTAGCGCGATTGAGGCGGTGCGGGCCGACGGCGAGGGTTTGGACAACCTTTCCGATCTCCCCTGCCCTGACCAGTTCGAGGGCCTTGATCGAAGACGGCACTTCAAACCGTTCGGAAAAATCCACCGACCAGATGCGCCCGGTGCGCGCGACCGTGGCCTTGATGGCGTCGAGCTCGGAAAACGCGATGCAGCCGGGCTTGTCGAGCATCACGTCCTTGCCGTGCTCCATGGCCTCGATGGCCAGGGCGGCGCGATGTTGCGGCGGAGCAGCGATCAGGACGAGATTGATCTCGGGATCGTCGAGCAACCGGCGATAATCGTCGGCGCGCGGAACATCATCGAACCGCTTGGCGAACCCGGCCAGGGTCTGCGGTTCGCCCTCTGTCCACCATCCCTTGCAGCGCGCGCCGGTATCGAGCATCCCGGCCAGCATTCCATAGATATGGCGGTGATCGATGCCGATCACGCCCATGACGACGCTCGCATTATTCATCGGTTCCAACCTCGCTCAGGGTGACCGCACGCTTTTCGCGCGAGGAAAGGGTCAGGGCATCAATCAACCGGTGAACCTTGAGGGCTTCCGCGCCGGTGACGATGGGCTGGCGTCCATCGCGGACGGCCTCAAGAAAGTCGCGCTGGTTCGATGTGTGCCAGTCATGGGGAAAGGCCATCGGATCGGCCCCGCCGCCTGTTCCAGTCTGTTCTCCAAAGGTCTCCGTGCGGCCATCGTGGTGGGAGACGGTGAGGACCCCGGCGCCAAGATGAGCCGACGCCTTTTCAAAGCCCAGTTCGATGGTTTCCGGTCCGCCGGGATAAGCGGCGGTGGTCGCGACGATGGAACCCAGCGCACCGGACTCAAAGCGCACGCCCGCCGATACAAAATCCTCGGCTTCCATCTTGTGGATCGAAGACGTGCCCATCAGTGCCATGACTTCGCTGACCGGCCCAGTATAGACTTGAAGCAGGTCCAGAGTGTGGATTGCCTGATTGATCATCACGCCGCCCCCGTCGCGCTCATAGGTACCGCGACCCGGCTCGTCGTAATAAGTTTGGGGCCGCCACCAGGGGACGTTGACCTGCGCAATGCTGAGCGCGCCCAATTCGCCCGACTCGATGAGGCTCTGGAGTTTGAGGGAGGCTTCGCGGAAGCGGTTTTGAAACACCACTCCCAGAGTCACCCCGGCGGCGCTCGCTATATCAACGAGTTCCTGTGCCGCGGCGCTGTCGCGCTCCAGCGGCTTTTCAAGCAGGATGTGCTTGCCGGCCGCGGCAGCAGCGGCAACAATCTCGCGCCGCGCATTGGGCGGGGTGAGGACGAGCACCACGTCAATATCGTCGCGGCCCAGCAGGTCTTCGAGACTGCCAGCGACAGGCAGGTTCCACTTCTTGCAAAATTCGTCCAGGCGCGCCGGGTTCCGGCTATAGACACCACGAACCTCGGCGATATCCGAAAGATCCTGCAGCGCCCGGACGTGAATGCCAGCGACCATGCCGATCCCGACAACCCCAATCCCGATCATTTCTTCCTCCTGATGTGCCGGCATATTGCGCAGAACCGCGCTTGCCAGACAACCTTTAGTGCAATATGTATTCTAGTATCCTACGTGCAATTAGGAGACAAGCCCACCGACAATCGGCGGGTAAAGGAGAACGGTGTGCAAAAGCGGCTGATGCAACAAACCTGGCGCTGGTTCGGGCCCGAGGACAAGGTGAGCTTGCGCGATGCGCGCCAGGCAGGCGCCGAGGGGATTGTGACGGCTCTCTATCACATACCTCCCGGAATAGTTTGGACGCCCGAGGACATTGCGAAGCGTCAGCAGGAAACCCTTGTCGGCCCCGATGGCTCGCCATCTGGCATCGCCTGGGACGTGGTCGAAAGCCTGCCGGTTTCCGAGGCGATCAAGACCCAGACCGGCGACTGGCGCGAACATATCAATAACTGGAATACCAGCCTGGAACACATCGCCGCCGCCGGGCTTGAGGTGGTCTGCTATAATTTCATGCCGATCCTTGACTGGACCCGGACCAACCATCGCCAGGTGCTGCCCAATGGCGGGACCGCGATGAGCTTCGATCTCGTCGCGTTTGCGGTATTCGACATTTACATCCTGGCCCGGGTCGGCGCCGCCGAAGATTTCCCCGCCGAGATCGTCGAGGAAGCCGCGCGCCGCGTGCGCACGATGAGCGACCGGGACAAGGCCGACCTGGCCGATGCCATCGTTGCCGGTCTGGCCGGCGCGGTGGAAAACTGGACCGTCGACACGTTGCGGGACCAGCTCGCGCTCTATAGCGCGATCAATTCAGAACAACTGCGGCGTCACCTCTTCGATTTCCTCGAACAGGTCGTGCCCACTGCCGAGCGGCTGGGTGTGCGCATCTGCTGCCATCCCGATGATCCCCCGTTCTCGCTTCTGGGCCTGCCCAAAGTTGCCTCGACCGAGGACGACTATCGCAAGCTGGTCGAAGCCGTCGACAGCCCGGCCAACGGCATCACCTTCTGCGCCGGCTCGCTGGGCTCGCGGGAAGACAATGACCTGCCCGGCATGATCGAGCGCCTCGGATCGAAAATCTTCTTTGCGCATCTGCGCAACGTGACCCGCTACCAGAAGGGAATTCCCACCGGCTTTCTCGAAGACGAGCACCTGGGGGGCGATTTCGATATGGTCGCTGTCGTCAACGCGCTGCTGCGCGAGCAGGACAAACGGGTTGCCGCAGGCCGCAGCGACTGGCAGATTCCGATGCGCCCCGACCACGGCCATGAACTGCTCGACGACGCGGCGCGTGGTGCCCGGGCCGGATACCCGGCTGTGGGTCGCCTCAAGGGGCTGGCGGAGTTGCGCGGCGTCATGCACGCCCTCGCATAATCAACACAACGAGCAACCAGTTTGTCGTCAGCGGCAGTCATGAGGTCAACGATGCAGCGTCTCAACATCGCCCAGCTGGCCGGCCTTGCGCCGGCTGTCGCCATCCCTGCTTACGACAGAGACAATGTCACCGCAGGAATTGTCCACATCGGGATCGGGGCGTTCCATCGCGGCCACATGGCGGTCTATATCGACGACCTGCTCAAGTCCGACCCCAATTGGGCAATTGTGGGCGCAAGCGTCAGGCGGCCCGACACCAAGGTTGCTCTGGAGCCGCAGGATTATCTGTATTCAGTGACCGACAGGGATGCTGATGGGGCATCGACCCGGATCGTCGGGTCGGTGGTCGATATCATCGACGCGTCCAAGGACATCCAGCCGCTGATCACCCGCATGGCCGATCCGGCCATCAAGATCTTTTCGCTCACGGTCACCGAGAAGGGCTATTGCCACGATCCCGCCAGCGGGCATCTGCTGGCGCATCACCCCGATATCATGCACGACCTTGCCCATCCCAATGAGCCCCGGAGCGTGCCCGGCATCATCGTTGCCGCCCTCGAACGGCGGCGGGCGCATGGACGCGCGGGCGTGACGGTCCTCAGTTGCGACAACCTTCAGGGCAATGGCGAGATCGTGCGCCGCACGGTGCTCGAATATGCACGGCTGTGGAACGCGTCGCTAGCCGACTGGATCGAGGCCAATGTCAGCTTCCCCTCCACCATGGTCGATCGGATCGTGCCCGCGGTTTCGGCCAGCGACAAGGACGAGATTGCGAAAGTCCTGGGTGTTGAAGATGCCTGGCCGGTGATCACCGAGCCGTTCAGCCAATGGGTGGTCGAAGACAATTTTGCCGCCGGACGGCCTGATCTCGCCTCGGTTGGCGTGCAGCTCGTGGCGGATGTCGAGCCGTTCGAGCTCATGAAGTTGCGCATGCTCAATGGCTCACACTCCACAATGGCCTATCTGGGCCAGTTGGCGGGGCTGGAATTGGTTTCAACCGCTGTCGGCAACGCTTCGATCCGCAACCTGCTGTTCGCATTGATGACAAACGAGGTTATCCCCACGCTCAACGTTCCCGGAGTCGATCTGGGGGATTATCGGGACCGGCTGCTCAAGCGTTTCGCCAATCCCGCCCTTGAGCACCGCTGCGCCCAGATCGCCACCGATGGGAGCCAGAAGCTTCCTCAGCGCATCCTGATGCCGATTCGGGAGCGGCTGGCCGCCGGTCAGTCGATCGAGCTGCTTTGCCTTTCGCTTGCAGGCTGGATCGCCTATCTCGCCAGAACCGTGCGCAACGCCGAAACACTCAACGATCCCCTTGCCGAGCGCCTGGGCGCGGCGGTGCGGGACAGTTCCGACATTGCCGGTCTCGTCGCCTCGATTTTCGCGATCACAGAAATCTTCGGGGCAGACCTTGCGGATATCGCGCAGGTGCGCGAGACCGTTGAACTCCACGTCGCGACGCTCGAAAGTGAAGGTGTCGAAGCGGCTATCGCATCGGCGCTGGCCCGGGCGGGGTACTGATTTCGAGGAGGAGCAATCCTCGATGATCCAAGTCTTTGATTTATCGCGCTTCCGAACCGACTAGGTGAATCCCGGAGGTGCTCTGGGAGGTTCCATGTCGTTGCTGCACCCTGACCGGCTCTTTTCAAGCAATCCCGTCGAGCGCGACATCGCGCGGAACCTGTTTGATAGCGTCAGCGATGTCCCCATCGTAAGCCCGCATGGCCACACCGATCCGCGCTGGTACGCCCGCAACGAGAACTTTGCCAATCCGGCAGAATTGCTCGTCGTTCCGGACCATTACGTGTTCAGGATGCTGTTCAGCCAGGGGGTGCGGCTGGAGGATCTTGGCGTCGCGACCCTCAATGGCGAGCCGGTTGAAACCGATCCGCGGGTCATCTGGCGCCGGTTTGCCGAGCATTACCACCTGTTTGTCGGCACCCCGACCCGCATGTGGCTCGACCATACGTTCGAGACCCTGTTCGATCTGCACGATCCGCTGACAGCCGCAAACGCTGATCTTTATTATGATCGCATTGCCGAACGGCTGATCGAAGACGCCTATAAGCCGCGCGCGCTGTTCGAGCGGTTCGGCATCGAAGTGATCGCCACCACCGAAGGCGCGCTCGATCCGCTGCAATGGCACGACGAAATCAAGGCCAGCGGCTGGCATGGGCGTGTCGTCACCACCTATCGCCCCGATGCGGTGATCGATCCCGATTTCGAGGGCTTTGCCGCCAATCTCGACGCGTTCGGCGCTTTGACCGAATGTGATACGGGAACATTTCAGGGCTATCTCGACGCCCATCGCAAGCGCCGTGCGTTTTTCAAGCAGCGCGGTGCGACGGCGTCCGATCACGGGCACCCGACCGCCGACACAGCCAATCTGTCAGATAGCGCAGCGAAAGACCTGTTCGACCGCATCCGCGCGGGCAAGGGCGACGCAGCCGATCATCGCCTGTTCCGAGCGCAGATGCTGACCGAAATGGCCAAGATGAGCCTTGATGATGGCCTTGTCATGCAGCTGCATCCCGGATCGTTCCGCAACCATTCTGCTGCCATCTTTGAACGGTTCGGGCGCGACAAGGGCTTCGATATCCCCTCCCGCACCGATTACGTTACGGCGCTTCAACCGTTGCTCTCGGCCGTGGGGATCGATCCGCGCCTGACCCTCATCATCTTCACCCTGGACGAGTCGTCGTATTCGCGTGAGCTGGCACCGCTGGCTGGCGTTTATCCAGCGCTCAAGCTCGGTCCGGCCTGGTGGTTCCATGACAGCCCCGAAGGCATGCGGCGCTATCGCGAACTGACGACGGAAACGGCAGGCTTTTTCAACAGTGTCGGTTTTAACGACGATACCCGCGCCTTCCCGTCGATTCCGGCCCGCCACGATATCGCCCGTCGCGTCGACGCCGCCTTCCTGGCCCGCCTTGTGGCTGATCATCGCATTCGCGAAGACGAGGCGGCAGGGTTGATGCACGAACTGTCCTACGGCCTGGCCAAGAAGGCGTACCGTCTCTGAGACTGGTTTGCCTGCAAGCGGACCGCTGAACCAAAGCCAGCACTGCCCAGCACCAAACATTTTGTGATCCGGCCCGAACCCCTTCGGGCCGGATCTTTGTTTTTTGGGCCTGTGCGTTAGGGCGGCGTGGTGCCGTTCCAATTGTTTGTTTGCGCATGGCACTGAACAGCAGACAAAAAAAGAGGGGCCGGAGCCCCTCTTTCAATTGTGTTTGCGCGAACCTTACTGGTCCTTGCCCGGCCAGTTGATAAAGGCTGCCAGTCCGGCGAAACGCCTTGCGATGGCCTCGTCTTCAACGGAGAGCATCGCTTCAGGAGCCACATCGAGATTGAGCATCGGGATGCCGTCAACTTCAGCAAGGGCCGATTCAGGCCGAACCGGAGCGTTGGCTGCCCGCTGTGCAGCAAGGAGTTCGGCCGCTTCGCGGTCAGCTGCACTGGACTGTGCGTTGAAGTCCGGGAAGGCGCGGTCGCCGAACGTGCCGACGTTCCAGGAACCACCGAAGCCGCGCGGCAGCGCCGGGGCGTTGCCGGGATCGGACACACCAGCCAACTCGACTTCCATGCCTCCCAGAGCGGCATCACGCTGCCAGTCCAACAGTTCGGACGAAGCGATAGCGTCGAGCATATGTGCAACGTCTTCCGACGTACCCACGCGGGTAATGCCGTTGGCGACGGTCATGATGCCGTTGGCAACGCCGGTGTAGCGGCTGTTGGTGGCGAGGAGGCGATCGAACAGGTCGACCACTTCGTCGTCATGGACGCCCGAGAGGGCGGCGTCGAGCGCGATGTAATCGCGACCGTAGACGTCGATGATCTTGACGATGGCATCGAGACGGTTGGCGTCGTCCAGTTCACCGGCCGAAGCGGCGAGCTGGTAGATGACCTGCCAATCATTGTGGGTGTTGCCGATGACGCCCAGGAAGGCATCAACCACGTCCGCATTGCCTTCGGCGAGGAAGGGTTCTGCGATCCGTAGGGCGGCAGCGCGCACTTCGCGATCGGAATCGTCGAGCACGTCGACGAGCAGGTCGGCTTCAACGCCGCCCAGACCGTCGAGGGTCCACAGGCCATGCAGGCGGGCGATCGGGTCCTTGTCCGAACGGACGAGGTCGATCAGGGCAGGGATGGCATCGGTCTGCTGCTGGACGACCATGAGGCGCTGGGCGTGATCGCGGTACCAACCGTTGACGTTTTCGAGCTGGGCCACCAGTTCAGCCGGCGAGGCTTCGGTGAGCTTGATCTGCTCGGTGGTCTGGCCGTCTTCGTGGGTGATGCGATAGATGCGGCCGTTGGCCCCATGCGTATTGCCCAGGTCGTGCTCTTCGATCCAGTCATGCAGGTACTGGGTGATGAACACGGCGTCCTGAACCACACCGTGGTACAGGTCGAGGACGTACAGAGCGCCATCGGGGCCGGTCAGGGTGTAGACCGGGCGGAAGCGTTCCTCGGTCGAGGTCAGGAAGTCGGCATTTTCATACGACTTGCGCAGATACATGCCCGCACCGGAGTCCTGGAGCGTGCTCATGGTGACAAGGTTGCCAGCGGGTTCGGGAACGAACACGTTGCCGTAGTCGCCTCCAGCCAGACCCGTGCCGCGATAGACCGTGGCGCCACCGGCGGCGGTCAGCTCGGTCAGCGCACCGCGCTCGTCAAGCGAGCCTTCGGCATAGCCGCGGTTCACGCCCGGGGTCGGACGACCCGGCCAGGTGCGGTTCACGTCGCGGGTCGGGCCACCGATCCACTCGTGGTTGCCGCGGTTGCGGGTGAAGACCGTGCTGCGGCCATAGTAGTAGTCGGCCACATAGCTCATCGAGGGAGCAGCCGAGTTACCCTGACGCAGGATGCGGCCTTCGTCGTCAGCCGTCACGCCCCACTGGGTGATCGAAACGCCGCGGGCAACGTCGAAGTCTTCGCCGTTCCACTGGTACACTTCGTCCAGATACGCGTTGTAGATACGGTTGTCGATGTTCCAGAACATGCCGTTCGGATTGTGCTCGATCGAGCCGCCGACACCGCCATAATTGTTTTCGGTCAGCGCGACCTTGGTATCCGCGACATCGTCTCCGTCAGTGTCTTCGAGCAACCAGATATTGGGTGCCTCGCCGACGATCACCTTGCCGGGTTCGAGGATCAGCATGGCGCGCGGCAGCACAAGGCCGTCGGCGAACACCTTGCGGCTGTCCATGACGCCGTCGCCATCGGTATCTTCGAGGATCACGATGGAGCTGCCCGGAGTAGCGCTGGTCAGGTCTTCGAGGTTGAGCATGAAGGTGGTTTCAACGACCCAGAGGCGGCCGTCATAGTCCCACTGCATCACGATGCCGTCACCGAGCATGGGCTCGGAGGCGATCAGTTCGATATCGTAGCCGGGGGGCAGGGTGAACGTTTCGAGCGAATCCGCAGGTTCCATGTAGCCGAAATAGTCCGGCAGAGGCTGGAACTCGGGCGGCCAGACCTGGGCGGACTGAGCCAGCGCGGTCCCCGCCAGCAAGGTGCATGTCAGCGCAGAAAGCGCCACGACCTGCCCGATGTTTTTCTTCCTCATCATCATGTAGTCTTGTCCTCCTGGTGACGGCAGAGCCGTCAGTAAAAAATACACTTGAGGGTGTCGTTATTGCCCGAAACGCATGGATTCGAGTTCGGCCCGATCCGTGGGCAACGCGACGTCACCGGCTTCCATGCCATTGCTCTGGGCAAGGAACGCGATGATGGTTGTGACCTGCGCATCCGAAAGCGAGCCGGGGGCATCCGCCGGCATCAGTTCCTGAGTGTAGGCATGGAGCTCCGACACGGGGCGGTCGAGCCACGAGAAATTGGCCCCCGAAAGCTGGGGAGCCGAGAAGCCTTCCAGCTCCGCGCCGTGGCAGGCGGCACAGACACGCTGATAGTTAGCGCCGCCGCCAATGGCCTGGGCAGCGGTAAAGGTAATCGGGCTCAAATCGCTTGCCGCATCCTGCGCCGACGCGGTGCCGGCGGCAAAGGTGGCAAGGCCGAGAGCCAATGCAATGTGAGTCAGTTTAACGGCGTGTGCCATGATCTACTCCTGGAGTGTGCGGGCCGGGGGATGCCCAATTTAAATAGCCTGGTGTGAACTGCCGCTGGTTAAGCGGCAGTCCCGGATTTGCGCCCAGCGAGACTGGAAAAAAGGCCTCTGACCGTCCGTCCGACTGCGGGAATGCTCATGAGAATGGTGATGACCACCACCGCGCACAGGATGGCGCTGATCGGGCGGGTGACGAACGGCGTCCAGTCTCCATTGGTCAGCCCAAGGCCACGACGCAGGTTGAGGTCGAGCAACGGCCCCAGCACCAGACCGAGGACCAGCGGCGCCATCGGGTATTTCATCTCGCGCAGCAGGAAGCCGACAACGCCGAAACCGAGCATGAGGTAAACGTCGAACATGCGCTGGCTGACGGCAAACGAGCCCACAACACAGAACACCGCGATCACCGCCATCAGGCGTTCCTTGGGTACGCTGACGATACGGATGAACAGTTTCGTCAGCGACAAACCGAAAATCAGGTTGGCCAGGGTTGCGAGCAACAGCATCCCGATGACCTGATAAAGGAAGGCCGCATTTTCGATCATCAGCATCGGGCCGGGGCGGATGCCGTGAATATACATCGCCGCGATGAGCACCGCCGCAGCCGCCGAGCCCGGCAAGGCAAGGGTCAGGGTCGGGATCATCGCCGCCGAAACCACGGCGTTGTCACCGGTTTCTGCGGCAATCAGACCTTCCTGGCTCCCCTTGCCGAATTCTTCCGGGTGCTTGGAAAGCTTCTTGGCTGCCGCATAGGAGGTCCATGCGCCGACGTCCTCGCCGACACCGGGGATGATCCCCACGATTGTGCCGATGATGCCCGAACGGATGATGGTCTTCCAGTACTGGAAGATTTCCTTGAGGCGGGGCACAACCCGGTCATTGACCGAGGCGATGCGGACATTGGTCCGGCTCTTGATCTGCGTCATGATCTCAGCGAGGCCGAAGGCGCCAACCATGGCCGGGATGATGTCGATCCCCGCGCCCAGCTCCCTCACCCCGAAGGTGAATCGCTGGTAGGCGTGCAGGCTTTCCATACCGACCATGGCCACCAGCAGCCCGATGACACCGGCGATATAGCCCTTGAGCGGCGTGTCGCTTCCGCTCATCTGACCGGAAATGATGACACCGAACAGCGCGAGCCAGAAGAACTCATAAGATCCGAACTTGAGCGCGGCCTCCGAGAGGAAGGGCGCGATGATGGCGAGAAAGAAGATTCCCACCATCGTCCCCAGCGTCGAGGACGTCGTGGCCAGCCCCATAGCCAGCCCGGCCTTGCCCTGAAGGGCGAGCGGATGCCCGTCCATCGTCGCGGCAGCGTTGGCCGGCGTTCCGGGAATGTTGAGCAAAATGGCGGTTCGGCTACCGCCAAAGATAGCGCCCAGATAGACGCACATCAGGGTGAGGATGGCCTGCTCGGCAGCCATCTTGTAGGTCAGGGTGACCAGAAGGGCGACACCCATGGTCGCGGTCAACCCCGGCAGCAGGCCGATGGCAAGGCCAAGCAACGTCGCCCAGAAAACGTTGAACAGGCCCTCCGGCGTCAAAAAGTACGCGACCCCCTGCCCCAGCAATATCAATCCGTCAAACATGAGCTTTCCTACGGGAGTCTAACGAGGAAAATTACGGCGAACAGGTAGTAGATACCGCCGCCACACACGACCGCTGTCACGACCGCCCAGAACACCGACCGCACAAACGGCACAGGCTCCCGGGTCAGAACGACCTCCATCGCCAGCACCATGGCGAGGATGAAGATCATCGACGCCGCCCAGAACGGCATATTCCCGATCAGGCCGAACACGTAGATCAGCACCAGCCCCATGCCGGCGGCCACGCGTGCCGCCTGCATCGAACCGAGCAGTGCGAACAGTTCATTCCAACCATTTGGCGCGTGGATACGCCACGAGCGGTATGCCAGAAGCACGCCAAGCAAAGTCAGCGCAAAACTGAGCACCATGGGCACCAGCCCGGGGATCGTCAGGGGATGGATGTTTCGTGCCTCCAGCCGAGGCATGGAGTAGGACTCATAAAACAGAAAGAGCCCAACCGCGATCAGAACAATGGACGTCAACAGATCGGCGCGGGCCCGCATGCCCTGACCGTCCTCCTCTGGACCGCCCTCTTCGGTTTGCATCGTCATTTCCTTTAAAGCCAAAGGTGACGGGGGCCCATGGCCCCCGTCACACGATTCCTCAATTGCTTACTCGGCCCGGGTTTCGGTGCGAGCTTCGCAATCGACGCCGATGGTCGAAGGATCGTTGACCGCATCGCCACGCTCAAGAGCCGCACAGGCCTGAGCAACGACAGTGGCCGAAACCATGTCACGAGCCTCGGCACCATAAGCGGGCGTAAACAGAGCGCCAGCCGTTTCGGCATAGTTCTTCAGCGCGTCCGAATTGGCCACATCTTCGGCCCAGATCGCATCAAGGGTCGCGACGACTTCATCGGGAACACCCTTCGGCACCAGAACACCGAAGTAGTTGTAGGAGAGATCGACATCGGGCAGCCATTCGGTGACCGGCGGGATCGGATCGACGCCCTGGATGATCAGCGGCTGATCGGAAAGCACCGCCAGAGCACGCAGACGGCCGCCACGGATCAGTTCGGACTGCTCACCAGCCAGCTGGGTGGTGACCATCGATTCACCGGACGCGGCAGCAATGGTGGCCGGGCCACCACCTTCATAAGCAACCAGGTTGTACTCGAAATCGCCAGCCTGGGCCAAAGTGGAAATGGCCGTACCGCCAGCCGAGCTCACGCCGGCCGTAGCGATCGTGACGTTAGAGCCGTTGGTCTGAAGAGCTTCGAGCAGATCGCCGAAATCGGCGAAGGGGCTATTGGCAGGAACGCTGACGACCGACACGTTAGCGACGCTGAGATAGAGGTGCCAATCGTCGATCGAGGTACCCTCGATAAGACCGGTGATCGAATAGGTGGCGGCGTCGGCGATGCCCGTGGCAAGCAGCGTGTAGCCATCGAGCGTACCATCGAGAACGCCCTGCGTACCGACCGCGCCGGAAGCGCCCGGCTGGTTGACGACAAGGACGTCAGCACCGAGATTTTCGGCCAGGATCGGCGCGGTGACGCGGGTTACCTGGTCAGTGGCACCGCCGGCGCCCCAGGGAACAATAATGTTGACCGGATGATCGGGCGCCCACTCTTGGGCGAGTGCCGACAAAGAGGTTGCCGAAATTGCTGCAACCGCAACGGCGGTCACCACAGAAAGTCTCTTCATATTTTCCTCCCGGATAAGGTCAGGGGCTGACAGGCCCTGACATTCAGACTAGGATACTAGCATACACATAGCGTATTTCAAGCTGCAACCCCCAATCTTCGCAATTGACATCCGCGCGGTATGCCGAAAATTTCGTTCTTGATCGGCCGCCCGGAATCACAGGGAAACCCGGCATGGAATTGGGGGAAACACTGTTGAATACTACTACACTAAGGGCTAGATCATAAGCCTAAAGTCGAATACCTGGCGGAATGATTGTATCGAACCGCTTCGACCTGAAAGCGCAAGGAGGAATGCGCAGATGCCAGTTGGGGAAAGGGCTCATCAGTGACCAGGACAATGGACGATAGGAAGTCGATCGAAGAGCGCTACGTAGAAGCTCTCGGCGACGTCCGGATCGACTTCACACGATCAATGGCGCCCCAGATTTACGATCTGATGCGCAAGATAATCGTGCAGAACCGTATTGGGCCCGGCACGCCGATCTACGAAGCCAAGTTCGCCGATATCATTGGCGTGAGCCGCACCCCCCTCCGCGCCGCCATGCAGCAACTGGCAAAGGAAGGGCTGGTCGAAACCCGGCCTCAGGTCGGTTCGATTGTTGCGCCCATCGATCAAAAGAAAATCTTCTCCGCCGTCTTCTGCCGTGGGGCGCTGGAAACGGCGGTGGTGCGCCGGTTGGCCAGCATGCGGCCCTTTGATATCAGCCCGTTCCTCGGCGTCCTTGCCGAGCAGCAGGATTTCGCCGAGCGCCACGACTATATCGGCTTTTTCGATCTCGACGAACGGTTCCACGCCCTGCTCGCTGAAGCTGCGGAGGTGCCCGAGGCCTGGCAATTGGTCCTGTCGAGCAAAACGCATGTGGACCGGGCCAGAATGCGCCTGCAAAGCGCGGCGCCTGAACGCGCGGCCATTGCCTATCAGCAGCATCTCGATATCATCGACGCCATAAAGGCCGGCGACGTCGAACGCGCTGTCCTGTGCATGGACAAGCATGTGCGCTCGGCGCTCGATATCATCTAGGGGCGAAACCCGATCTGATTGACTCCGATCGGGCCTCCAATTCCTTGTTTTACACCGCTCCCGTACAGAGCAAGTGGCCGCCACTTGCTCTGCAAGCGCTCATCCTTGCCTTGTCGCGCCTCCGAACCGGAGCGCTCGTCCTTGCTGTGTCGCACCTCCGAACCGAAGCGGTTCAGGCCACACAACGAAAATAGCCGCCTGTGGCAGGCGGCTATTTCAAGCTTGCAGGTCCGGCTTCACGGCGACCGCCCAGGATCGCCGTGAAGCCTTTGCATCAGATCAGTTCGGGGCCACTTCAGCCGAAAGATAGGCGTAGCTTTCGCAAGCCGAGGTGATTCCATCGGGCTCAGGGCGGTCGTTTTCGATGAAGTAGTAATCAACGCCGGCGACATCGCTCAGATCGAAGATCTCCTGGAAGTCGATGAAGCCCTGTCCAACAGTTGCAAAGGTGATCGATTCTTCACCTTCGGCGTTGGTCACCATCTGCGCGTCCTTGACGTGCAGCAGCGGGAAACGTCCCGGGTTGGCTTCCATGAGCTCAACCGCGTTTGCGGAGCCGATGACAGCCCAGTACAGATCAAGCTCGAAAGCCACCAGATCCGGATCGGTTTCATTGAGCAGGATGTCATAGCCCGACTGACCAGCGCCAAGGTCGTCAAATTCATGACCATGGTTGTGGTAGGCAACGGTGACGCCCGCTTCGCTCAATCCGGCGCCCGCCTCGTTCAACAAGGCAGCAAGCTCGGTATAGTACGTCGTTGCATCTTCGCCTTCAGCCGGACCACCGCTGATGCGCACATAAGTGGCGCCCACAGCCTGCGCGGCGTCGATGACCTTGTCGAGTTGATCGGAGAGATGGTTTGCGTTCACGCCAAGCGACGGCACGTTAAAGCCAAACTCTTCGGCATATTCTTGGATCGCCGGAATAGCGACACCCTGGAAGCTGGGGACATCGCCATCGAAATTGGGGCCGGAGAACTCGATGTTTTCGATACCGCATTCGGCCACTGCCTTCAGTGCACCGGCTGCATCTTCGCCGATCTGCGCCCGGATGGTAAATCCGACGAGGCCGATCTTATCGACCGGGATACCCAGATGCGACTGGCCGCTATCCTGGGCCAGCGCCGGTGCGGCGACCAGACCGAGCGAAAGGGCAGCAGCGCCGACGCCGCTCAGGATAAGCGCATCAAATGCGCGACGTGAGAGATTCATGTGTTCCTCCTCTGTGCTGGAATACTAGAGTACAAAGGCAGTCTAGCGAAGGGTCTTCCTGAAGGAAAGCGATAAGATTGGCACAGGGAAAAAATTTCCCCGGCCAGCCCGCTTTGCTGCTGTGGCCAGGGGGATTCTTGCAAACTCAGTAAAAGAGTCCGGCGACGAGCCCGGTTTCGACATAGATTTTGAACCATGGAGCGTAACGCTCGGGATTGGCCTTCACATCGTTTTCGATCTCGTTGAGACTGGCGGTCCTGATCTGCGCGACTTCCCTGGGCCGGAACCCGTCCAGAGGCTGATCGGGGGACACCTCGCCGCGAAAGCACTCGACGATCTCGTTCTCAAACAGCGCCCCGATCGGCGCTTGATAGTGCACCCGCCCCACATGGCGAGTTTCCGGGCCGATCGCCAACTCACGGTCGAGGGTGCGCGCCACGCAATCCTGGGCGCTTTCGCCCCAGCGCGGATGCGAGCAGGCAGAATTGGCCCAGAGTAGCGGCGCATGATATTTCGTCGCGGCGCGCTGCTGCAACACCAGCCGGTCGCCCTGGAACAAAAACACCGAGATCGCCAGATGCGGGGTGCTGACCCGATGCGCGTCGAGCTTTGCGATCGGATAAAACAGGCCCCGCTCGTCGACCCCGGTGATCAACTCGCCCAGGGCGTCATCGTCCGGCAAGGATAGAGGCGCTTGCGTCATTCGATGATCAGCTTGTTGGCGTCTGGCCGCACATCCCCGATCACCGGTTCACGACCGCCGCGAAGAACGGAATTTCCTTCATGCAGCCGAGTCTGGTCAACGCTGATGCCGTCAGCCCAATCCGATTCGCTCATCTGTCCCGACTGTCCATAAGCGGCGAGCGCGTTGGCGTAGGTCGCCTTTTTGATCGCGTCTTCCGAAACGCCGCGCTCGCGGGCCAGTTGTGCGGTCTTGGGGACCGCAAGCGGATCGGAAATCCCCCAATCGGTGGCCGAATCCAGGATCACCTGGTCGCCGCCATATTTCTTGAGCAGTTCAACCATCCGCACATTACCCATCTTGGTCGATGGATAGATGGAAAAGGCCGCCCAGAACCCGCGATCGAGCACGTCCTCGATCGTTTCCTCATTATTGTGGTCGATCACCACCTTGGTTGGGTCCAGCCCGTGCTCAAGGCAGACTTCCATCGATTTGATGGTGCCCTTTTTCTTGTCCCGATGGGGCGTATGCACCATCACCGGCAAATCGAGCTCCTTGGCCAGTTCAAGCTGGGCGCGGAAATACTTGTCTTCGAGCGGCGTCTGTTCATCGTAGCCGATCTCGCCGATGGCAACGACGCCTTCCTTGAGCGCGAAACCGGGGAGGATGTCCATCACGCCTTCGGCGAGTTCTTCGTTGTTGGCTTCCTTGGAATTGAGGCCAATGGTGCAATAGTGCCGGATGCCGAACTGGGAGGCGCGGAAACGCTCGAAACCCACGATGTGGGAGAGGTAATCCACATAGGACCCCACATAGGTGCGCGGCTGGCCCACCCAGAAGGACGGCTCGATCAACGCCACGACACCCGCCGCCGCCATGGCCTGATAGTCGTCAGTGGTCCGCGAGATCATATGAGCGTGAGCATCGATAAACATGTGCATTTCCATCGTTAAATCTGAATAGGCCCCGTTAGGCCGCAAGCGATTGCCAGGACACCGCGCCCGATTTGATTGCCTGACGCTCAGCCGTCAACACATCGAGCATATGGCCCGCGGCGGGATCGGGGCTTTCCATGAGGCACAAGGCGGCAGCCAGCCGTTCATCGGGGTCAGCGCTCTCAACGAGCGGGGCGATATCGTTGAGAACCTCGCCCTCGGCGAACGGAGCGATGCACCGCCAGACCTGAAGATCGACGGCGCGCCCGGCGGCACGGCGCTCATGGACGTGATCGACCAGCGTTGAGGCCAGCGCGGCGTTGCGCCGCTCATCCAGCCCGATGATCGGGCCGAGCGTCGAATCGATGAACAGCGCCTTGAGCACCATGTGGTTCCAGCGCTGCTCCGGGAAGGTGTCGGCGGGCACGGGATTGTTGTGGGCGATGGCCTCGAACACCAACTGAATCGAAGTGCGCAGGCCCTCGCCCAATTGCCAGTCAAGGCCAGCGCTTGCTGGAAACAGGGGCGCAGCCTTGTACAGGCCAAGCAAGGTCGCCAGATCGGCGGTGCGGCACAAATCCTTGTAGATCTGGCCAAATGCCTCGCCGTCGTCAGCCAGGGCCAGCAGGATCGCGGTGCGGGCGGCATCCGCCAGCGTCCAGGACAAGGGCACCCATCCAGGACGCACTGCATCGGCGTCCGCCAGATCGTCTTCCGCCAGCACCAGCGGGCCCTTGCCCGCCTTGCGGCCGGCCAGCGCCATGGTCTTTTCAATCTCGCTGAACGTCATGGTGGGGGCCGCCGAGCGCGCCTTGGCCAACCAGTCGGCGACCGCGTCATCCAAAGCCCGTTCCAGCCAACCCACGATCAGATCCGCCCTGTTCACGGCGATGTTTTCGGTCAAACTCATTGGACCTCCTCTATATTTGTATACTAGTATAACCCAACTTTCCCGTCCATGCGTCCTTAGGCCCCCATGAAAAAAACACTCGTCATTCTCGCCGTTGGCCTCACCCCGTCCCTCGTCGGTGAATACACGCCCAACATTGCCAAGCTCGCGCGCCGGGGCGGCCAGCGCGCGCTCACGACGATTGCCCCGGCGGTGACCTGTTCCGTGCAGGCAACGCTGATGACCGGCCTTACTCCATCCGGCCACGGCGCGGTCGCCAATGGCTGGTATTTCCGCGATACCTCGGAAGTCGCGTTGTGGAAGCAGTCCGACCATTTGCTGGATGGCGAGATGATCTGGGACGCCGGGCGCAAGCTTAATCCGGACTTCACCTGCGCCAAGATGTTCTGGTGGTACAATATGTATTCCAGCGCTGACTGGACTGCGACGCCACGCCCCATGTATCCGGCGGACGGGCGCAAGGTGCCCGACCATTACACCCAGCCGGGCAATCTGCGCGACGAACTCAACGCGCGCTTGGGCACATTCCCGCTCTTCAACTATTGGGGCCCGACCGCATCGCTGAAATCCACGAACTGGATCGTCGGCGCGACCCAACACGTTACCGAAACCCGGGACCCGACGCTCAGCCTCGTTTATATCCCGCATCTCGATTACGATCTTCAGCGGTTCGGGCCTGACCTGAGCCATCCGCGCGTGCAGCAATCGCTCCGCGACATGGACGCGGCCATCGCGCCATTGATCGAGCAGGCCGAGCGCGATGGGCGCGAGGTGATCATCGTTTCGGAATACGGCATCACGCCGGTCACAGAGGCCATCCATATCAACCGCGCCCTGCGCGAAGCCGGGCTCATTGCCTGGCGCGAGGAAATGGGCCGGGAGGTGATCGACCACGGCGCGTCGCGTGCCTTCGCCGTTCCCGACCACCAGCTCGCCCATATCTATGTGCGGGACCCCAAGGACATCGAGTTGGTGTCGGGCCTGATTGCCGGGCTCGACGGCGTGGAAACCGTGTTGGGCGATGAGGGCAAGCGCGCCATTGGCTTGGATCACCCGCGCTCGGGCGAGCTGGTCGCCATCTCCGACGCCGATCGCTGGTTCTCTTATTATTACTGGCTCGATGACGCCAAAGCGCCGGACTACGCGGCCACCGTCGATATCCACCGCAAGCCCGGTTATGATCCGGTTGAGCTGTTCGTCGATCCGGAACTGACCCTGCCCATGGTGCAAACCATCTGGAAGGTAGGCAAGCGCAAGCTCGGGTTCCGGGGACTGCTCGACATCATCTCGGTCAATCGCACCGATCTGGTCAAGGGCTCCCACGGACGGATCACCGACCGGGAAGAGGATGGGCCACTGGTCATTTCCACCCGCCCCGACCTGTTGCCCGAAGGTCCCGTGGCAGCCACCGGGTTCAAGCAACTGGTGCTCGACCACGTTTTCAACTGACGGGCTCCGCAATGCTGTGGCCGTTGATACCACCAACGGCCACAGACCACCTGATGTCAGGTGCCACGCACCCAGCGTTGCAGAATGAGGGTCAGGGGGAAACCAAGACAGGCCAGCAGCGCGAGTGCCAAGTGGCCCTGGCTGGCAATCAGCATCGCATCGAGCAGAGGGATCGCCGCGATCAGCAGAGGTATGGCGCGGCCAAATTGCGGCTTGGGACGGGCGCGTGTGTAGCGAACCGCAACGATGTCAGCGGCGAGAAGAGCCGCAACCAGCAGCAGCAAAACCGGCTGCGCCATCGCGAGATAGAGCCCGTATAGGGGCGCGACGGCCAACGCCACAAGCGGCCACAACCTGCCGACCAGTCCAGCGCCTTCCTGCTTGGCGATGAAGGTGAGCCCCATCACATGGGCCATGAGCACCAGCGCGCCGAGCCAGAGGGCCTGTCCAGGCGCAGTGGTCAGCGCCAGGGCGGCCGCGACATAGACCATCACCCGGCACAGCCCCATCAGCACCGGGCCGAAGGCATTTTCCTTGTGATTCCTGTTGTAGGCAATGATGACGCCCGCCAAAACGAGCCCGACAAGGCCCGCAGCCAGCGCGGTTCCGGCCAGAGTTCCGGCAACGACAATGAGCACCACCGCAGCCCCGAGCAGGCCATAGCCCCAGGCGAACACCTCGCCCCGGCTGGCAAGGCCCGCCGGGATCGGACGATACGGCTGGTTGACCGCATCATACGGCGCGTCGAACGCGTCATTGAGGAACATGCCCGCGACATAGGCCAGCCCGGCACCAAGGGTGACCAGCGCCAGCGAGGCGGGGACGATACCGGCTCCAGCCAGCGCCATTCCGGCCATGGCATTGGTCAACACGGTGGGCAGGTTGGACACCCGCCCCAGCTTGAGGGCCGTTTCAAGCCTCATGATTGCAGCTCTTGCCGCACCCAGTTGAGTTCGCGCGCAATCGCCGTGCTCATCGACTGGCCTCGGTACTGATCGGGCAGCACGTCCCAGGTGTAGGTTTCCACCTCAAGGTGCTCGGAAATCGGCGCTTCCTTATGCAGCGCCAGGATGTCGCGCAGGAAAGCCTGCGTGGTCCCAAACGCTCCCATATCTTCGAGAAACACCGGCACGTGGAAATGCACCCGCCACTCGCTACCCATGGCCGATTCGATATCGGCCAGGGCCGGGCCAAGATCGAGCCACTTGTCAAAATTTTCGCCTTTTTTGCCAACGACCTGATGGAGATAGGTGGGTTCGGCAAAGGGAGCGAGCAAGGCGGCTGTGTTTTCATCGACTGAGGCAAAACGCAGGGCTGAGCTCAGCTGTAGCTTGAAAATCGGGATCCCTGCGGCACGCAGATCGGCGATCGATCCGCGCGGATCTTCGAACTCTATGGCCGCGTGGCAGACGTCATAGCACAGGCCCAGATGGGCCCGCAGGGCTGCGGAAGCATCGTCGCGGGATAGGCCGGTCAGGTCCGCCAACTGCCCGACCGCCGCGTCGGCATACAGATCGCCGGTGAAAAACGCGATCGCCTCGGCGATGGTTTCGAGCATGCAGCAGGGTTCGGGTTCGAGCGCCAGGGTAATGTGCTTGCCCGTGCGCTGACGCAACTCAATAAGATGTGCAGCGTTACGCACAAGATTGGCGGCTATCTCGTCGCGCCCACCCTCGGCCCAGGGCGCGAATGTACCCGGCACCGTGCTGATGCTGCCGGTCATGCCCTCTGGCAGCAGATCGGCGAGCAGGTCGGCCAGTTGATTGGTGTAATCGAGACGAGCAGGGTCCGCCCAATCGGGGCTATAGACATTTTCCTTCACCCGCACACCGTGGAAATCGCCATAGGGAAAGCCGTTGATCGTGAACACATAGGCGTTGTGTTCGGCAAGGAACGCCTTGAGTTCATTGAGCGAAACAGGATCGGCGAGATCATGGGCCGCCTGTGCCGACAGCCGCAGCCCGATGCCGAACGGGGCATCGCCTGCAACGTCCCTGCGGATGGCCGGGACGTTCTCGCGCAGCGCCGCAAGGGTCTGCGCCCAGCTTTCGCCCTTATGAATATTGGTGCAATAGGTCAGCTGACCCAGATCATCTGAAAGCCGCATTATGCACCTGCCCGCGACTTGAGGTTGGCCACGGCCTGGATCATCTTTTCCGCATTAATTTCATGGACTTCGAGACCCACGCCCAGCGCTTCGATGAGGGTGATGGTCAATTCGCCCCCCAGATGCTCCCTGAATTCGCGCAGGCCGTCGAGCAGGACATTCTGGCCGTCCCGCTCCTGTTCGAGCATCGGATGCCAGAGCGAAAAGCCCAGTCCCAACAGCACGGCGCGTACCCGCTCATTGTCCTCGGCGGGAAGCAGGCCGGCCAGCACCGCATATTCGGTATCGAGCGCGATGCCGATGGCAACGGCCTCGCCGTGACGCACCGAAAATTCGGTCAGCATTTCAAGGCGATGGGCCGCCCAGTGGCCGAAATCGAGCGGACGGGCGGTGCCGAATTCAAACGGATCGCCGCCCTGGCCGATCTGACGCATATGCAGTTCGGCACAGCGCCGGATCATATAGGCCATGGCCTTGGGCTCGAACCTGGCGAGGTCATCGAGGGCGGTTTCGAGCCAATTGAAGAACTCACCATCGCGGATCAGGGCCACCTTGACCGCTTCGGCAATGCCCGAGCGCTTTTCGCGGTCGGGCAGGCTTTCGATGAAGTCATAGTCGTTGAACACCGCGAAGGGCGGGACGAAGGTGCCGAAAAAGTTCTTGGAGTCGAAGAGGTTGACGCCGTTTTTCACGCCCACGCCGGAGTCGTTTTGCGACAGGACGGTGGTGGGGATGCGGATGTGGCGGATGCCGCGATGGGCTGTGGCGGCTGCCAGGCCCACAGCATCGAGCACCGCGCCACCGCCGATGGCGATGACATAGGAATGGCGGTCGATATGATGCTCGACCATAAACTGTTGCATCTCAACGATTTTTTCGAGGCCTGCTTTGATGCCCTCGCCGCCGGTCACCGGAACCGGCGCTGTAACGAGCTCGATATGGGCCGCGTGGCGGGCCGCATAGCGGGCGATTTCGTCGGCGAGAGAGGGGCGCGCGGCCAGGATTCCGGCGTCGGCGAAGATCAGGACCTTGTGGCGGCGATCGGGCTCAAGGCGCCGGAGGGTATCGACAAGGGCGGTGTTTTCGGGGTCGAAAATCCCGGTGCAGAATACTACCGGGAAGGTGTAGTCCACAGAGAAATTCTGCTGCCGTACGGTCACGGCATGGCCGTTGTGGGCATCGGACGATCGCGTGGGGGCGGCGAGAGGTTCAATCATTGCCATGTGCTGGTCCTGTCAGTCTTGCAAACCGCCCATGCCGCTGACGGGGGCTGCGATAGAGCGCGCCTGACGTGTGGCATGAAGGTAAAAAAGCGTGAAAATTCCGATAGTTGCCGTGACCGAGCACGACAGCGCCAGGCCGATGTGCCCAGTGTCGGCCACCCCGGACAGGTGGAGAACAAGGGCGAGGGCCGAGGCGGAAAGGGCGGCTAGAAATGCGCCGATCACGATGCAGCGCTCGCATATATCGGCGCGCGCCGTACCGTCTCCGCCGGCAGAACCTTGCTGCCGTTCTGTTGGTTCGGAAACGGCGCTCCGGCCAGTCATCTCCACCTCCCGCTTCATTCGGACTCTAGTATTCTAGAACGGGAACGAATGTCAAACATCCTGAGGAACCGAAAACCGCACCGAACCTTGGGAAACATTGGCAATAAAATGCTGGTAGTTAGCGCAAGCTTTGCGCCGGTTGGGACGAAATTGACGCCCATCTGCGGACCTTGCGACGGGGCCCCCAGCCGATGGCGAACTAACCGGTCACAGCCTGTCGGACAGGGCGGGCTGGAGGGCACGCGGATCGAGCGCACCTGCGCCCGGCCTGCCGGGTGGGATTTTGCAAAACTGACATATCAGTGTCGCCCCACTGTCAGAGAGCTGCCCTATCTACCCGGCCAATCCAACCATTAAAGGGCCGTCAAGTGACCTATTCCCCCACCCTTCCCAAGCCTGTCCTTCTTATCGCCGCAACAGTGCTGCTGGCCGCCACCTCCTCGCTGGCCATGGCGCAGGACCGTCCCGACCTCGTTGTCGGCGTTGCCGATCTCCCGCCCACCCTTGAGCCGGGCAAGGAATTGTCCAATGTCGGCACGCGGGTCAACTACAGCCTGTTCGACACCCTGATCCGCCGCGACTTCCTCTCGGCGGAAGGCGGCGGCGGCTCGGAGCTGGTCCCCGGCCTTGCCACGGAATGGACGCGCCTCGACGACCTCACCCTCGAAGTCAAGCTGCGCGACGACGTGACCTTCCACAATGGCGCGCCGCTCACGGCAGAAGACGTGGTCTTTACGTTCTCGCCCGAACGGCTGAGTGGCGAGAACGCGATCCTGGCTGAAGGGCCGGCGTATTTCTCGGTCCTTGCCGAAGTGAAGGCAATCGACGAGCACACGGTGCACTTCATCACCAAATCGCCGGACCCGCTGCTGGAGCACCGTCTCTCGTCCTGGGCGTCGTGGATCGTCAATAAAGAGGACTGGGAAGCCAAGGCCGAGGCCGATGGCGGCATCCCGATGTTCCCGGTGGGCACCGGCCCGTTTAAGCTCGATGAATACCGGGCCGACGAATATATCCGCCTTGTCGCCTTTGACGACTATTTCGACGGCACCCCGACGGCAGAGACCGTCACCTTCCGCGAAATCCCCGAACCTTCGACCCGCGTGGCCGGACTGGTCTCGGGCGAATTCGACATCATCACCAACGTCGCCCCCGACCAGATCGCGCAGATCGACGGCTATGACGATATCGAGACCCGTTCGGTGGTGCTGGCAAACTCCCACGTCCTTGCCTATGGAACCCAGGACCCGGTGATCGGCGACGCCCGCATCCGGCAGGCGATGAACCTTGCCATCGACCGCGAGCTGCTCAATGCAGCGCTGTGGGGCGGTCAGGCCGTGGTGCCCAACGGCCACCAGTATCCCGAATATGGCGAGATGTATAATCCCAACCACGACGGGCTGGTCTATGATCCCGAACGCGCCAGGGAGCTTCTGGCCGAGGCCGGATATGATGGTGGCCTGATCCGCTACACCACTCAGGCGAACTACTATCTCAATGCCCTGCCCGCCGCGCAGGCCATCATCGAGATGTGGAAGGAAGTGGGCCTCAATGTCGAACTCAACGTCGTTGAAAGCCTCACCGGCCTCGACATGGCAGCGCTACAGGTCCGCTCTTGGTCCAATTCCACCCGCTATCCCGATCCGGTCGGCGGGTTGTGGAACCTGTGGGGTCCGTTCAGCGGCCCGCAGCGGGGCGCCGGCAACTGGGCGGGCACGGAAAATCTCGATCGCTTCAACGAACTGGGCCGCATCATCGAGAGCACCGTCGACCTCGAAACCCGTCAGGACGCCGCCTTCGAGATGCTCGACATCTGGGAAACCGACGCGCCGGGCACCATCCTGTACCAGCCGCTCGAAACCTATGGCGTGTCCAAAAACATCAAGTGGCAGCCCTATACTTTCTATTACATGGACCTGCGGCCCTATAACCTGGGCTTCGAAGACTGATGTTCTCGATGTCCCCACAGCACGGGAGCGGCATGTTTGCCGCTCCCCAATCCGCCATGTCCACCACCCCGGTGCTCGACATGTCGCGCTTGAGCGTACATGCCGGTCCCAACGCGCTCGTGGAAGACGTCAGCCTCTCGGTCCGGTCCGGTGAAACCCTGTGTCTCGTCGGCGAAAGCGGGTGCGGCAAGAGTCTGACCTGCATGTCCATGCTGGGACTTCTCGACGAGAATCTCGCCGTGGGGGGCTCGATCAAGCTGTTCGGGACCGAAACCGTCGGTGCGCCCGAACACGTGCTCAACGATCTGCGCGGCAGCGCGGTGACCATGATCTTCCAGAACCCCATGGCAGCGCTGAACCCGGTCAAGCGGGTGGGCGTGCAGATCGCCGAAGCCATCGTGGCCCACACAGCGCTGCGCGGCGCGGCGGTGGACCGGCGGGTGGCCGAATTGCTCGATCAGGTCGGCATTCCCCATGTGGAGCGCCACAAGCGCTACTACCCGCATCAATTGTCGGGCGGCATGTGCCAGCGGGTCATGATCGCCATGGCCTTGGCCTGCAAGCCCAAACTGCTGATTGCCGACGAGCCGACCACCGCGCTTGACGTGACCATCCAGGCGCAGATCCTGGACCTGATGCGCCAATTGCAGGCCGAACTCGATCTGGCCATCGTGCTGGTGACCCATGACCTGGGCGTGGTGGCGGAAATCGCCGACCATGTTGCCGTGATGTATGCGGGCCGGGTGGTGGAGGCAGCCCCCGTGGACGCGCTGTTTGACGATCCGCTCCACCCCTATACGCGCGCGCTGATGGCGAGCCGGATCGGGTTTCGCCGTCGTCCGGGCACAAAGCTCCAGGCCATCCCCGGCACGGTGCCCGCGCCATCGGCACGGCCCGCGGGCTGTAGTTTCGCCCCCCGCTGCGCGTTGGCCAGCGATGTGTGCCGGACCCGGCCCGTTCTCGCACGCTATGGCAACCGCTCCGTCGCCTGCCCCTCGTTCGGGGTGCAGGAGGATCTGAGCGCATGAGCGGAAGCGACAGCGGCGTTGTCGCCGACGCTCTGGTGCAGACCTATGCGAGCGGGCGGAAGCTGTGGGGCAAGCCCGACACGTTCCGGGCGGTCGACCAGGTCAGCCTGACCATCGCCGAAGGGGAAACGCTCGGGATCGTCGGCGAAAGCGGCAGCGGGAAATCGACGCTGGGCCGGATGATTGCCGGGATCGAAGCGCCGGCCAGCGGGACTGTGACCTTCTGGGGCCAGCGCTACGCCAAAGTGGGTTCGCCCGATTGGCGGCGGCAGCGCCGGGACGTGCAGGTGGTGTTCCAGAACCCGGCGGCGGTTGTCGATCCTCGCTGGACCATCCACGCTCAGGTGCGCGAAGCTCTGACCACCCATGAAGCGCTTGGCGCATCGGAGGCCGATGACAGGGTGCAGGCGATGCTCGACATGGTCGGGCTGGGGCCGATGAGCCAGCGACTGCCACACCAATTGTCGGGCGGGCAGTTGCAGCGCGCGGTGATCGCGCGGGCGCTGGTGCTCAAGCCGCGCCTCGTCATCTGCGACGAGGCGGTCAGCGCGCTCGACGTTTCGGTACAGGCGCAGATCATCAATTTGATTTTGGACCTGCGCGAGACCCTGAACCTCTCGCTGATGTTCATTTCCCACGATTTGTCGGTGGTGCGCCATATCAGCGATCGGGTCGGCGTCATGCATGCGGGCCAATTGCTCGAAATCGGGGAGTCGCAGGCGCTGTTTGATGCCCCCCAGCATCCCTATACGCGCCGCCTTCTGGCGGCCATTCCCGCCGATACCCCGCGGCAGCGCCGCCAGCGCAATCTCAAGATCACCGCCAACCGGCAGGCCACCGCATATCCGTCGCTTAGGGTGATTCCCGATCTGACCGACTTCGATCGGGCACTCTAAGTCCTTGTTCTTCCACTTTATTCTGGTTCTCGCATGAAAATCATTGCCCATCGCGGCGACAGCGCCAGCTTTCCGGAAAATACGCCCGAAAGCTGGTCCGCCGCCTATGCCAATGGCGCTTACGCCATCGAAGCCGACATCCGCCTGTCGCAAGACGGGGTGTGCGTGTGTGCCCACGATCCCGATCTGCGGCGGCTGTTTGACCGGCCCGAACGGCCCGAGGACCTGCCCTTCGACGCATTGATTGCCCTCAGGAGCGCCGATGGGGGCCGTATTGTCGGCCTTGCCGACGTGCTGGTGCATGCCCGTGACAACCGCGTGGTGCTGCTCGATCTCAAGGACGAAACCCCCGCGGCGCTCGCCGCCATCCACACGACAATCGAAGACGCGGTGGCGGTGGATCAGCGGCGGCAGGTGATCGCCGGATGCCACACGCTGGAGGCCGTGAAGTTCTTTGCCGGGTTGGGGCAGACCCAGATTTTGGGGTTCATCCCGGACCCCGACGCTGGCGAGGCCTTTTTCGAGGCGGGCGCGCCGGTGATCCGGCTGTGGGAACGGGACGTCACCGGCGCCCGCGTGGCGCACTTGCAGGCAAGGGGAGCGGAAATTTGGGTGACGACCGGCGGGGCCGGCACGCCCCATCGGACCGGCGATACCACGCCCGACACCCTCGCCGCCCTGGCCAAGGTCGGCGTCAGCGGCGTTCTGGTCAATGACGTTGCGGCAGCCCAAACCATACTGGAGGCGCTATCATGAGCACCGGTTCGACCCTTCTCGTCACCTTTGACGGCTTGCGGCGTGATCGGGTGACCGCCGCACTCATGCCCAACCTTTTCCGGTTCATGGAAGAGGGCAGCGATTTCCTCAATTCACGTTCGGTGTTTCCGAGCGAAACCCGCGTTGCGGTCACCTCGACCATGACCGGTTGCCCGCCGGGGGCCCATGGGGTCGTGGCCAACCAGTTCATTCACCCGGTGCGGCCCGATGGCTTGTTCCGCACCGCCGAGTGGGAGGACCTGGAACTGGCCGCAGCGGCGGGGCAGTTGCTCGATTGCCAGACCATGGGTGAGCGCATGGCCGCAGCCGGGCGGACGATGGCGGTGGTCAGCACCGCCACCATGGGTGCATCGCGCATGATGAATTCGAGCGCCCACGCGCTGGGCCAGCCGGTGTTTTCGGTGCATGGCGCGCCGGTTTCGACCCCGGACCTGCATCAGGCGGTGATCGACAGGCTTGGGGCCATCCCGCCTGCCGATGCGCCCAACAGTGCCCGCGTCACCTATGCGACACGCGCGCTGATCGAGGTGGTCTATCCGCGCCACAACCCCGATTTCTGCGTGTTGTGGATGAACGAGCCCGATACAAGTTCGCACGTGTTCGGCGTCACCAGCGCCGAGACCGAAGCCGCCCAGCGCATGGCCGATGCCAATTTCGGGGAAATCCTGGATTGGTGGCAGGCGGGCAATGGCCCGGACAACATCATCGTCATGTCCGACCATGGGCAGATCACCGGCGACGCGCAGCTCGAAACGCTCGACATCCTTCCCGCCGAGTTCGGGCGCGCCTCGATCGGAGCGTTCAGCGGCATCTATCTCAATGATGCCTCGGACGCCCGCAAGGCCGAAGTGGTGGACTGGCTGGTGCAGCAGGCGTTCTGCGGGCTGGTGTTTGCCTCCGACTCAAAGGGCGAGGCGATCGATGGCGCCCTGCCCTGGTCGGCGGTGCGCAATGACCATCCCCGCGGCGCCGATATCGGCTTCACCCTGCGCGCCACCAATTGCGACAAGGGCTGGGGGCCGGAGATCGACCGCTGCCTGTTCGCGGCCTGGATCAAGCCGGGCGGCGGGATGCATGGCGGGCTCAATCGCGGCGAATTATCGACGGTGCTGGCAGCGCAGGGCCCGGCCTATCGCAAGGGGTTCCGCTCCGATGTGCCGTGCTGGCTGCCCGACATCATCCCCACCGTCTTGACCACGATGGGATTGCCGACCACGGGCTGCGAAGGCCGTCCGCTGGTCGAGGCGCTGGAGGGGGACGATCCGCGCTTCGGCATCGCGCCCGATGTGGCCCGGCGCACGCTGATGGCAACCCGCCACGGGCATATCCAGCATCTGCGTCAATGGGTGATCGAGGGGCAGACCATCGTCGATTGCGGGTGGACCGAAGGGACGGGAGGCTGGACGCAATGAGCCTGCATTTTCTCATGACCAAGCTGCTGCGCGGCGCGATCACGCTGCTGCTGGCGGTGACGTTTGTGTTTATCGTCCTGCGCGCCTCGGGCGATCCGGCGCAGATGATGCTCTCGGATGAAGCCTCGCCGCAGGCCATCGAAGCCTTCCGCAAACGCTGGGGGCTCGATGGCTCGTATCTCGAACAATATGTGACCTATCTAAAAGCGGTGCTCCAGGGCGATTTCGGCGACAGCTTCCGCGATGGGCGGCCCGCCTTGCAGGTGGTGATGGAGCGGGTGCCGGTGACGCTGCAACTGGGGGTCACCGCGCTGCTGATCACGCTGCTGGTCGGCATCCCCGCCGGGATCATGGCGGCGCTGCATCGCGGCAAATGGGCCGACCACGCGGCGATGTCGTTCACGATTTTCGGCCAGAGCGTGCCCAATTTCTTTCTGGGCATCATCCTGATTCTGGTCTTTTCGATGACGCTGCGCTGGCTGCCCAGTTCCGGCACCGGCAGCTTCTGGCACCTGCTGATGCCCGCCGTGACCCTTGCCACGGCAACAGCGGCGACGGTGGCGCGGTTCACCCGCTCCTCCATGCTCGACGTTCTGCACCAGCCCTTCATGCGCACCGCCAGGGCCAAGGGCATTGCCCATGAACAGCGGGTGTTGCGCCACGCGCTGCCCAATGCCGCCATTCCGGTGGTGACCGTGGTTGGCATGCGCATCGGCGGGCTGATCGGCGGGGCGGTAACCATCGAGACGGTGTTTGCCTGGCCCGGTATCGGCATGTTGCTGGTCAATTCAGTCAACCAGCGCGACGTCGCCGTGGTGCAGGCCGTGGTGCTGCTGATTGCCCTGACCATGGTGGTGGTCAATCTCATCGTCGACCTCACCTATGGCTGGCTCGATCCGCGCATCGACCTGCATGACAAGAAGGCCACAGCATGAGCAGCGTTGATCTGTCTCCCTCTCCTGTCCAGTTGCGCCGCCACAGCTGGCTGACCCGCATCTGGAAGGCGCGGCCGCCGCTGGTGATCGGGCTTTGCCTGTTCTGGCTGGCGCTGGTGGTCGTCCTCGCGCTTTGTGCCGAGGTGCTGGCACCGTTCGGCTATGCGCAACAGAGCCTGCTGATGCGCCTCAGGCCCCCGGCTGCGCTGGGCGGACCCGAGGGGTATTTTTTCGGCACCGACGATCTGGGCCGCGACGTGTTCAGCCGCGTCATCTACGCCATGCGCACCAGCATCCTGATTGCCATCATGGCCACGGTGATCGGCGCGACGGTGGGCACGGCCCTGGGGATCGTCGCCGCGCATTTTCGCGGCTGGGTCGATGATTTGATCATGGTGCTGGTGGATTTCCAGGCCTCGGTGCCGTTCCTGATCGTCGCCCTGGCCGTGCTGGCTTTTTTCGGCAACAATCTGGTGCTGCTGGTCATGCTTATCGGCCTGTTCGGCTGGGACGGTTATGCCCGTATCGCCCGGGGGCTGGTGCTTTCGACCAACGGGCAGGGCTATGCCTTTGCCATCCGCACGCTGGGGGTGCATCCGGCCAAGGTCTATATCCGCCACGTGTTGCCCAATATGCTGGGCGTGATCATGGTGCAGATCACGCTGAACTTTCCCGAGATCATCCTGCTTGAAACCTCGCTGTCGTTTCTCGGTCTCGGGGTGCAGCCGCCGGGCACCAGCCTGGGGCTGATGCTGGGCGAAGGCCGCAACTATCTGACCACGGCCTGGTGGATGGGCATCCCCGCCGGTATGGTCATCTTTCTCACAACGCTCGCCATAAGCCTTGTCGGCGACTGGCTGCGCGATATGCTCGACCCCAATCTGGGATCCAAAACCGCATGACAACCACCCTCTCGCGCCGACTCGAAAGCATCGAGGACCTCAATTTTTCCGCCGTGCTCTCGGACCTCGATGGTGTCGTCTATCGGGGCGAGGAGGCGGTGCCGGGCGCCGTCGCGCGGTTCCGGGCCTGGCAAGCACAGGGCACGCCCTATTGCTTTGTGACCAACAACGCCGAAAAATCGGCCGACGCCTTTGCTGAAAAAATCCGCGGACTGGGCATCGCGTGCCGCCCGCAGCAGGTGGTCACCTCTGGCGACGTGGCGCTGGACTATCTGCAAACCCGGTTCGCGCCGGGCGAGCGCGTCTATGTCATCGGGTCGTCCTCGCTCAAGGACCGGGTGCGCGAACTTGGCTATCGCCTTGCCGAGACCGAGGCGGCAGCGGTGCTTGTGGCGCTCGATCGCCAGTTCGACTATGCGATGATGACGGTGGCGCTGGGCAATATTCTGGGCGGGGCCGAACTGATCGGCACCAATCCCGATCTCATCCGCCCGCTTGCCGATGGGTTCGAGCCGGGCGCCGGTGCCATCACCCAATCGATCGCGGCAGCCTCGGGGGCAACACCGATTTTTCTGGGCAAGCCCGATCCCGCCATCCTCAACACCGCCATGACGCGGCTGGGGGCAAGCCCCCAGACCACCATCATGCTGGGCGACAAGCTCGACACCGATATTGTGGCCGCCCAACGGGCCGGGGTGGTCTCGGTGTTCATGGAAACCGGCGTGCCGCTGGACACCACCAGCCCGGTGCGCCCGGACCACATCCTCGCCCGGCTTTGACTTGGAATGACACCGCACAAAAAAGCCCCACCCGAAAAGACGGGTGAGGCCGGGGCATCTTGATGGCAAGCAGACCTACATCTTGACGGCGGCGTTGTCGCCAAGCTCGGGCGCGCCTCCGGTGACGGCAGCCATGAGCATTTTGGCGCCCGAGACCAATGCGCCGGGCGTATCCCAGATTTCGCCGCGTTCGGGGGTGACGGTCAGAAGGCGGATGCTCGGATCGTCCTTGTCCTCCCACCACACCTTGTCCATGTCCGACCATAGCTCGGCGATCTTGGCGCGGTCATTGCTGATGGTGCCCTGCCCGGACACCACGGCAAACCGGTAGCTGCCCTTGTCGGCCCACGCCAGCGACACGGTTGGAAACTTTTCCAGTTCGGCGTTCTTGTCGCCGCTGACATCGGTGAGAAAGTAGAACGCATTTTCGGCCCGCTTCGGGCGCGCCGACATCGGCCGACTGCGCTGCTGCTCGCCGTTCCAGGTGGTGAGCATGCAGATATCGATCTTGTCGGCCAATTCCCAAACGCGGTCGGTGACCTCTTCGGGGGTGGCGGGATTGTCGTCCTGACGTTCCTTCATGGGGGCTCTCCGTAAGATGATGCCGCAAGAACGGGTGCACATCACTATCGTTCCAATCGGGCGAAAAGGCCGTTTGACGGTTTCTGGACCGCCACGCGGGAACTTCCGTGGCCGCCTCCTCCTTTAGTGGGCAGCAGGGGTTTGATTTTCAAAATCAAATCCTGTTTCCGGCTCCCTCGTGTTGCGAGACCTCATGACCTCCAAATTTTTCTGGCACCTCCGGCTTCTGTCCCGCAAGCTTTGGGTACGCGCCACGTTGATTTCACTTCTGGCGGCCGCCGCCGCTTTAGTGGCTTTTGTCATTTCACCGTATCTTCCCGAGGACCTGTCGGCCGAGATCGGTGCGGATTCGGTCGATAACATCCTCTCGATCATTGCCTCATCGATGCTGGCGGTGACCACGTTTTCCCTCTCGACAATGGTTACGGCCTATGGCGCAGCGACCAGCAATGTGACCCCGCGCGCCACAAGGCTGATCATGGAGGATTCCACCACCCAGAACGTTCTGGCAGCGTTTGTGGGTTCGTTCCTGTACAGCCTCGTCGCCATCATCACGCTGGCCATGGGGGCTTATGGCAACCGGGGGCGGATCGTTCTGTTTTTCGTTACGATTCTGGTGGTGGTTCTGATTGTCGTCACGCTGTTGCGCTGGATCGACTATCTGATGCGGCTGGGCCGGGTGGGAGAAACCACCAAGCGCGTCGAACAGGCCGCTGTCCGTGCCATGACCCAACGCCACAAACAACCATATCTTGGCGGACGGCCCCTGTATGATCGCAAGTCCGTTGCGACAGACTGCATCGAAATCTGTGCGCCCGAGATCGGCTATGTGGACCACATCGACACGGCGGCGCTGCAAAAACTGGCTGAACAGCATGGAACCGACATCTATGTCCTGGCGCTGCCGGGGACCTTCATCGATACCAAACGCGCCGTGGCGGCCACATCGGGCGGTGACCAGAACCTGCATGACAAGATCGCCAAAGCCTTTTCCATCGATGCCGAACGCAGTTTCGATCAGGACCCGCGCTTTGGCCTGATCGTTCTGGCGGAAATTGCCCAAAGGGCGCTGTCGCCAGCGGTCAACGATCCCGGAACCGCCATCGACGTCATCGGGCGGGTGGTCCGCGTGCTCTCGATCTGGGGCGAGCGTGTTGACGCTGAGGACGTGCTGTTTCCCAACATTCACGTGTCGCCGATCGTGGCAGAAGAGCTGTTCGATGACTTCTTTCTGCCGGTGGCGCGGGATGGTGCGGGACTGGTGGAAGTGCAGGTGCGCCTGCAAAAAGCACTTTCGGCATTGGCGCGGCTGGATGCGCCGCATTATCGGGAGGCAGCTGCCAAACACGCCGCGCTGGCGCTCGACCGCATGCGTAATGCCGGGGGGATGGAAATCGACATTAGCCGGGCCGAAGCCTTTGCGCTGGCCTTGCGTCCGGCGTAGGGCACCAAATCAGTCGGGGGGACCGCTCAACGAGCTTGCCCCCCGACATGGTTCTTATGATTGGCCTGACGCCGCCGGTCAGAGCGGGCCGGTGCTGCCCAGTGGCCAGACGCTTTGCAGCTTTTCGCCCGCCAGCAGGCGCTCGCGGCACTCAGCCTCTGCCTTGCCGTTCTCATCGGCGGCATCGGCGACCTGCCGGACCAGCTCGCGCGGGATGACGACGACGCCGTTGATGTCGCCAAAGATCACATCGCCGGGGCGGACCTTGACGCCATCGATATCGAGATCAACCTGCGTATAGGTGGCTTCCATGCGACCCGACACGCCCACCGGGCTGGCACCGCGGGCAAACAGCGGATAGCCGAGGTGCCGCACTTCGGCGAGATCGCGCACGGTGCCATGCACCACGGTGGCTGCCGCGCCGGCCACTTTCGCGCCGGTCGACATCAATTCGCCGGTGCCCGAGCCTTCGGCGCAGGACGAATCCACCATCAGGACCCCGCCCTTCACCACGCTGTCGATGGCACCGTGATAGACGTCCTGGGGCTGACCGACACGCTCGCTGGGCTCATAGCGCACGGTGACGGCCGGGCCGCAGATGACCTGGCCGGGCGTAAGCACGCCAAAGAGCGAAATGCCCTTGAGGTGGCCATAGGCCCCGAAGCGGTCCATGACGTCATGGATATCGCCCGAGTACCATTTGGACAGGCGCTCGATCGAATCCCAATCGGTCTGTGCGTAATCGTAAGTCATTGTGTTCTCCATAGACCGGCGTTGATTTCAGACGCCGCAAAGATTGACGTTGATCCCCAGCTCCGCCGCCAGCGCCGCCCGCACCTGCAAGGCGCGGTCTGCCTCCTGGGCCGAATGGGCGTAGGCCACCTGAATGTGGTTGGCCTTGTGGCGCGCCATCATCGCGTCGCGATCGACCCCGGTGAGCACGGCGTGCATGATCGGCCATTCGGGGTTGGTCGCCTGCGAGCGGCGTTGGGTTTCCTCGGCGGGAAGCGACACCGCCTGTCCGCGCCCGATATCCATGTGCAGCGCACCGTTTTCGACAAAGATCCGGCTCCAGACCAACTCGCCGACCCGGGCCACGCCGCGCAGGGTTCCGCCGCCTGCGGGAAAGAACATCGGCGGCTGCCGCAGGCTTTCCGAGCCCGCCCAGCCCCCTTCATGATGGGCCGGGGGCGCAGCACCGGAGATTTCGAACACCCAGATGAAATCATCGCGGCTGCCGGACTGGTCCAGATCGCCCCAGCGCAAATCGTGCAGGGTATTTTCGGCGGGCTGTCCGAGGGCCCGATGCACGCGGTCGATCAGCACACCATCGAGGCCGGCGCATTCGTCCACCTCGTTGAAATGGGTGATCGCCTGTCCGGCGCGGATGACGCTGCCATCGGCGCGGGTCACGTCCGGGCGGTCGTCATTGTTGAGGATGCCTTCGACGAGGTCAGAGGCCGGGAGCAGGTCCTTGAGCCCCTGCTGATACTGGATGCCGATGGCCTCGCAGCCGAACTGGTCGCCCATGCGCACCGCAGCGATATACATGCGGCACTGGTCGATGACCTGATCTTCGGTCAATTCGGTCACCGGATCGGTGCCCAGATGGAATTTCAGGCCCCGCCCGACCAGCCAGTCATAGACGGCGCGCGCTTCGGCCTCCGGCACCTGCCGTGTGGCGTGGTAAAGCGCAGACTGCGACAGACGCTCCTTATAGACGCCCAGCGGCATCAGCAGTTCGTCGGGAATGATGGCATTATACATGCCCATGCAGCCTTCATCGAAGACCCCGAGGATCACCTTGTTGCGGCGCATGTCGTCGGCAATGGTCTCTACCAGCGCCCGATCTTCAGACGAAACGGCCTCAGCCGTGAACGGGCGCACATGGGTGATCTCGTGGACAAGGCGCCCGGTTTCGAGCCAGGCCTTCAGCCCATCGAGGAAAAAGGCATCGTCAAAGTTCTCGCTCCACAGCGTGGAATATTGGACACCGGCCTTGGTCAGCGAGCCGTTGAGATTGAGCAGGCCGACAAGGCCGGGCCACTCGCCCGACCAGTTGGCCACGGTGAGGATGGGGCCCTTGTGACTGACCAGCCCGGCCAGCACGTGGTGGGAATATTGCCAGACCGCTTCGGCGACAATCACCGGGGCGTGGGGATCGAGAGCGGCAAAAATGTCCATGCCTTCGCGCTGAGAGGCGATAAAGCCGTGGCCCTTGTCGGCCTTGACCGGGTGGCCGCGCTCCAGCGTGTGGCCAAAGCTCGCCACAACCTCGGTGAGCTTGTCTTCCATGGCCTTTTGGGCCGGCCAGCACTGGACGTTGGCGCTTTCGCGCAGATCGCCGCTGGAGACGAGAATGATATTTGTCATGTCAGCTACCTTGAGAGCTTTAACAGGAGGCAGGCGGCGGCGGAGGACCGAAGCCTTATTGGGATGAACCGGCGGCCCCCATCAGGGCGGCATAGGCGGCGTAATCATCCTGCATTCTGCGGAACACCGCATATTTGGCGTCGTGATAGGCCGCGATGTCGCCGCCACGGGGCGTGATGGTGTGCGCCGTTCCGCTCATGGCCCGCATGGCTTCGCCGATATCGGCATAGGTTCCTGCTGCCGCCGCGCCGAGCATGGCCGAACCGAGCAGCACCGGTTCGCTCTGGGCAGGCACCACGACCTGACAGCCGGTGGCATCGGCGTGTTCGCGCAGATAGAGCGCATTGCGGGCCAGCCCGCCGCTGACAACAAGGGTATCAATCACAACGCCCTGCGCACGCAGCGCCTCGATGATGTGGCGCGTGCCATAGGCAAGCGCCTGCTGGGTCGCCAGATAGTCGAGCGCCAGATCATCGAGCCCGCCGGACAGGCTCAAACCGGTGATCGCGCCCTTGCGCCATGGCTCGGCGAGCGGGGAGCGGTTGCCATGGAAATCGGGCTGCACGTGGCGATCGCGGGTGAGATAGGCCGTCTCTTCGCCCATGGTGGCGAGATGAATGTCGAGCAGCTCCGCCGGACGCCGCTCGTCCGCCATGGCGTCCAGCGCCACCGAGGCAGAGTGGCGGGCGATCACGTGATCGATCAGCGCACCCGCTGCCGATTGTCCGCCCTCATTGGCCCACAGGCCATCCAGCAGAACGGAATAATATGGCCCCCAGACGCCGGGCACGAAGGCCGGATCGTCGGTGAGGGTAATATGGCAGGTGGAGGTTCCCGCTATGACCGCCAGCCGGCCCGTCAAGCCGGTTTCGCCCGAGCTGTCGGCAACGGCAAGCGTTCCCAGCGCTCCGGCATAGGCGTCGATCAGGGCCGTCGAGACGGCTGTGCCCGGCACCAGCCCCAACTCGGTCGCCGCCTGAACACCCAGCCCGCCCGAGCGCACGCCCGCAGCGGCAAAGCGCGCGCCGATGCTCTGGGCCCCCGCCTCGACAAGTTCATCAAGGCCGATCTTTTTCAGGAATGCCTTGTCCCAGCCCTCGCCGGACAAGCCGTGGTGGCCCAGATAGGTCCATTTGCAGACCGGCGAGCACAGGGACCGCAAATGCGAGCCGGTGGCGCGATAAACGAGCCAATCGGGCAGATCCCAGAAATGCTCGGCGGCCGCCCAGCTTGCGGGCAGTTCGCGCTTGAGCCAGCGCAGTTTGGGCAGCTCCATCTCGGGCGACATCACGCCCCCGACATGATCGAGCACGCTGCCGCCCATGCGGGTGATATCCTGGGCGTCGGCGATGGCGCGGTGATCCATCCACAGCATCACATCCTGATCGGCTGCGCCGTCGGGGCTGATGGAGACCGGGCGGTCATCCTTGCCGGTGACGACCAGCGAGCAGGTGGCATCAAAGCCCAGCCCGGCGACGGCCTCGGGCGTAACGCCCGAGGTCGCGACCGCGCTGCGCACGGCGGTTGTCACCGCCTGCCAGATATCGGCCGAGCTTTGCTGGGCAAAATCGGGTCGGGGACGGACCGTCTCTATCGCACATGCGGCGGCCCCAAGAAGAACGCCTGACGCGTCGAAGACTCCCGCCCGCGCGCTTCCGGTTCCAACGTCTATTCCGATAAAGACACTCATGTCCGTCCCGCAGCCCTATTTCTTACCAGGCGGTGAAGCCGCCATCGACGACGACGTTCGAGCCCGTCATGTATGACGAGGCATCGGACGCAAGGAAGCGGATGACGCCGTTGTATTCGTCGATCTCAGCCTGGCGGCGCATCGGGACACGATCCAGGAACGCATCGATGAATTCCTTGTCGAAGCTGGCCGTCTTGACCCCACCGAACGAAATCAGGTTGCAGCGCACCTTCTTTTCCGCCCAGTAGGTGGCAAGATAACGGGTGAGGTTGACCAGACCGGACTTGGACGCCGCATAGGAGACGGCCTTGATGAAGGGCACGCCGTCACGGGCTTCGCGGTAGGCGTAGAGCGCCTGATTGGGCGACACCATGCCATAGATGGACCCGACGTTGATGATCGAGCCCTTGCGGTTCTCGGCCATCAGTGATCCGACGACCTGGCTGGTCAGCATCACGCCGGTGAGATTGGCGTCGATGATTTCATCCCAGAACTTCTGCGGATACACCTCGAACGGGGCGTTCTGCTCAGCACCGCCATCGGGCTTGGAGTCGATACCCGCATTGTTGACGAGCACTTCAGGTGTGCCCCAATCGGAAACGAGCTTTTCGGTCGCTGCCTGGAGGGCGGCCTTGTCGGTCACGCTGGCTTCGTAAACGCGGATATTGTCTCCGGCGAGGCCGGGAAACTTGTCGGCAAGCTGTTCGTCCGAGAACGGACGGCGGCTGTAGATGGCGACCTTGGCCCCGGCTTCAGCCAAAGACTTGGAAAACTGGGTGCCCAACTGCCCCAGGCCGCCGGTCACGATGGCAACGCGGCCTTCGACAGAAAAAGTATCGGACATAAATATAGGTCTCCTGAAAATACCGGGGATTAGGCCTTGGACGCCGTGTCGATGGCTTCACGGGCGCGACGAACGCCTTCGTTGAGGAACATCACGTCATTGCCCATGATGATCATGTCGACGCCCTTTTTCTTGAGGGCTGCGACGTTCTCTGCGACAGGGGGAATGCACGGGGCCATCACCTTGATGCCGCGGGCGTGGGCCTTCTCGATCAGCTCGGCGAGCTTGTCTTCGACCTCGGGGTGCGACATCGAATAGTCGATGGAAATGCCGCGCGAGATCGAATAATCAGCCGGGCCGAAATTGACGACATCGATGCCTTCGACGTCGAGAATTTCATCGATGTTGTCGAAGAATTCGTAGCTCTCGGCCATCGGGATCACGAGACGGGTTTCGTTCTCGCGCTCCATGTAGCTCGACCACTGGAAACCCGGACCGGCAAAGCCGGCGGCCCGGCACGAGGCGTCACCGCCGCGACGGCCATAGGGCGGGAATTTGGCGGCGCGCACGATCTCGCGCATCTGATCGGCGCTGCCGACCTGGGGCACGATCACGCCGGTGGCACCGAATTCGAGCGCCTTGCGAATGTCCCATTCGTTGGTCCCGCGCACACGCACCAGAGGCGCGATGCCGCCCAGAAGGGCTGCGAGGACCAGCTTTTCCATCTGCAAATCGATGTTGACCGGGGTGTGCTCGGCATCGATGAACGCGAAATCCAGCCCCCAATTGGCGGCGACTTCGATGGCTGTGGTCGTACCGGTGTAAAAGGTTGCACCGAAGACGGCTTCGCCAGCCTTCATTTTTTCTGCGAGAGTTGTGTTATGGGGGGCAGCCAATTGCTTCTCCTGATTGCACTGCGTTGCCGAAATGAGGGTCGGGTCCGGCCCTATTTGAGATCGGGGGCGATGAAATTCGCCAGTTCGGGAGTCCTGGGATTGGCAAAGAGCTCTTCGGACGGCCCCTCCTCCCAGATCTTCCCCTCATTCATGAAGACGGTGTGGGTCGCAACGCGGCGCGCAAACCCCATTTCGTGGGTGACCAGCACCATGGTCATGCCCGCTTTTGCCAGTTCGGCGATGGTCAAGAGCACTTCCCCGGTCAGTTCGGGATCGAGTGCCGAGGTCACCTCGTCAAACAGCATCACCTTGGGCTGCATGGCGAGCGAGCGGGCAATCGCCACGCGCTGTTGCTGACCACCCGAGAGCTCATCGGGATAGGCATACGCCTTGTCTGACAGCCCGACCCGGGCCAGAACCTGCACGACGATCTCGTCGCATTCCGCCTTGCCCACGCCCTTGACGACGCGCGGCGCGAGCTTGATGTTTTCAGCGACGTTGAGATGGGGAAACAGATTGTAGCTCTGGAACACCATCCCCACTTCCTTGCGCAATTCGCGCAGGCCCGAATGGCTGCCGTCCAGCATATGACCGGCGACCTCGATGCGGCCCTTCTGGAACTGCTCAAGTCCGTTGATGCAGCGCAGCATGGTGCTCTTGCCCGACCCGGACCGGCCGATCACGGCAACAACATCGCCCTCACCGACCGAAAGGCTGACACCCTTGAGAACCTGGACGGCTCCGTAGGACTTCCACAAATCCTCAATGCGCAGAGACGCCACTTTTTCTCTCCTTGAGTTTTTCGCTCCACCACGACAGCGGATAGCAAAGCGCGAAATACATCGCCGCGACCGTCAAAAAGACGTGGAACGGCTGAAAGGTCATGTTGTTGAGCAACTGCCCGGCCCGCGTCAGTTCCACGAACCCGATCAGGGCGGTCACCGAGGTGTTCTTGACGATCTGCACCATGAACCCGACGGTGGGCCCGAGCGCGATCCGCAAGGCCTGCGGCAGGATCACATAGCGCAGCCGCTGGATTCTGCTCAGCGCCAGCGCATCGGCGGCTTCCCACTGGGTTTTGGGAATGGCCTCGATGCAGCCGCGCCAGATATCGGCCAGATAGGCTGTCGCATAGACGGCGAGCGAAATGGCCGCGGCGGCAAAGGGCGGGAAATGCAGGCCCAGAAAGCTCAGCCCGTAAAAGCACAGGAACACGATGATCAGCAGCGGGGTTGCCTGCACGATCTGGATGTACCCGGCGATCACCAGCTTGAGCCAATTCGGCCCCAGCGCACGCCCCATGGCCAGAAACAGGCCGAAAAAGCCGCCCAGCACAAACGTCATCGCCGACAGGCCAACCGTCCAGGTCAGGCCCATGATGAGAAACTGGACGCTGGACCAGCCAAAATCCTGGATCATGACGCCGCCTCCGAAGATGTAGCCGGGCGCACGGCCTGGGCGACCGAGGGCGCTTTCTTGCGCCGGAACAGCCGCAGGCCGATGAGCCAATAGACAAGCCGGAACGCGAACGTGATGGAAATGTAGATCGCCGCGATGACCAGAAACGTCTCAAGGCTGCGGAAGGTCTGCGATTCAATGCGAGCCCCTGCCAGCGTCAACTCGCTCGCCGAGATGGCCGAGACGATTGAGGTGCCCAGGAGTGTCAGCGTGAGCTGCCCGGTGAGCGCCGGATAAATGATGCGCAGCGCGGGCACGATCACCACATGGCGCAGCACCTGAAGGCGCGACATGCCCAGCGCCAGACCGGCTTCGATCTGGGTTTTGGGAATGGCCATCAAACCGGCGCGAAAAATTTCCGTCGAATACGCGCCAAGATTGATGGAGACCGCAAACAGAGCCGCCTGCTCGGCGCTCATGCGCAGCCCCAGATAGGGCAAGCCGAAGAAGATGAGAAACAGCTGGACGAGAAGCGGCGTGTTGCGAAACGCCTCTACATAGACGCCCGCCAGAACGGACGACCACTTCGGACCATTGGTGCGCACGATCGCGGCAGCAAGGCCAATCGCAAGGCCCAGCGTGATCGACTGCGCGGAAAGGACAATAGTGTCGGTCGCACCCTGGACGAGCAACGGCGCACGCGCCAGCACAGGGGCGAAGTTCATCTCATATGCCATGAAAGCCGCCTCGAACGGGGCGGGCTGACCGACTATGGCTCAGCCCGCACCAAAGGGGGTTTAAGGAGGATATTCGCCGCGCCTAGAACGTGGGCAGCTTCCCGCCGGGCGTGGGGACGCCGATCCACTTTTCGTGCAGCTCATCAAGCCGGCCGGTCACTTCGGTGTAATAGATGAAGTTGTTGAGCCAGTGATGGAGTTCGGTGCTGCCCTGACGCACCGCCATGGACCAGTAGAGGGTGAAAATCGGAACGTCGGACTTCACTTCGAGCGTGTCGAGATTGCGGTTGGCGATGACATCATTGGCAACCGTTGCGACCGCAGCAGTCGCGTCCACCTGGCCCGAAATCAGAGCCTGCATGGCCAGCGCGTCATCGTCGAAGCGCACGACTTCAAGACCCTCGACATCATAGCCCGACACCGCGTCGTCCTGGGTGCCACCGCGCGGCACCGACACGCGCTTGCCGGCCAGATCGTCAAGGCTGGTCAGCTGCATGCTCTTGGCAGCAACAAAGCGCATCTCATAGGCCCCATAGGGGTTGGTCATGAGAAACATCTTCGCCCGCTCGGGGGTCGCGGTCATATGCGCGATCAGCAGATCGACACGGCCGGACTCGAGAGCCGCCGCACGCGAGGCGTTGTTGACCGGAACAATGTCCAGCTCCACGCCCATATTTGCCGCCACATCGCGCGCCAGATCGACCAGAAATCCATCCGTGTTGCCGGACGCATCGACCGTGTCATACGGCGGAATACCGGTCAGCACGCCGATGGAAATGCGTCCCTTGGCTTCGATTTCAGCGATGGACTGCGCGTTGGCAGCCCCGGGCAGCGCCAACATGGCCGCGATCCCGATCACGCCCGCCGTGCGACGGACAAAATTGGAAAACATAGTTTTTCCTCTCCCTGGAGAATCCTCATCGCGGCCCTGAACCCAGCCAGGCGAGAACCGCTTGATTGACGTCATCACCCCACCGGGCAAGCACCCTTTCGGATATGACACTTGACATATGCCTTATGTCATAAGTAAGAGTCAATGGCGTTTCGATACACTTGTGTTCGACCGCCGCGACTTGCAGTCGCATACGTTTACGGGCATCAGGAAGAAGACGGATGGCATCGGCTTTCAGGGGGGCGTCATGGACGCTGAAAAGATGAAAGACCGCGCGGAGGCGACTCTTCCCCGCTTGCGCGACAGATTGCACGCTGTCGTTGCGAGCGCCTTCGAAGAGCGCATTCTTTCAGGCGCGCTGGCGGTCGGCGACAAATTGCCGTCCGAAAGCGAAATCGCGCGCGATTTCGGGATTTCGACCCGCTCGGTGCGCGAGGCCATGCAGATCCTTGAAACAAAAGGCCTGGTCCGGCGCAAGCACGGCGAGCGCACCACGGTCGCCCGCGATGATGTCGATGAATTTCTGGGCACTCTTGCCACCAGCGTCCGGCAGCTGCTGAGCAATGATTCCAACTACATGACCGAACTCATGGTCGTCCGGCGGATGATCGAAACCGACGTGCTCGACCTTCTGGCCGACAAGCCCGATGTCGACCTGTCCAAGGTGGAAGCCGCATTGACCGAGATGGAAGCGGCCGGGGAGAGCAAGGATTTTGCCCGGTTCACCGCGGCCGACGCCGCGTTCCACCGCGCTCTTGTCGATTCCGCCGACAACACCATTCTCTCGGTGTTTTACGACAACGTGTTCGCGCTGGTGACCGAGGTTATTCGCGTGACCAGCAGCGTGCCGACCAAATCCTACGCCGCCGCCCTGGCCGAACATGCGGAAATCTATAACAAAATCCGCGAAGGCAACCTCACCGACGCCAAATCCCTCATGCGCGAACACATCGAGAGCAGCGCCGACTACCTGCGCATCGCCATCGAAAAGGGCAATTCCTGAGCCTTGTGGCGCTCAGCCCGCGTGTAGCGCGGACACTGCCAGCGATATAGGGTACTATCGTTCACAACCAAGGCGATGGTGGAGACCTATGTTCGCGATGACCGAAGTGGCGCACGCCACGAAAGCCGACCTCTATGCCCAGTTGCGTACCCAGCTCGGCGCGCTGCTGTCAGCGGAAACCGACCCGATCGCCAATGCGGCAAACACTGCCGCGCTCCTGTTCGGTGCGATGCCCGACGTCAATTGGGCGGGATTTTATTTCCTGCGTTCAGAATCCGAGCTCGTTCTGGGACCGTTCCAGGGCAAGCCGGCCTGTGTTCGTATCGCCGTCGGCCGAGGGGTCTGCGGCACCGCGGTCGAACGGGGGACGACGATAAGGGTCGAGGACGTCCACGCCTTCCCCGGCCACATTGCCTGCGACGCAGACTCGCGGTCGGAACTGGTCGTTCCCCTCATTCGGCAAGGCAGCGTCTTCGGCGTCCTCGACCTCGACAGCCCCCGGGTGGGCAGGTTCGACGCCGATGACCAGGCCGGCATCGAGGCGCTCGCAGCGATATTTGTCGAGGCGTCAGACTGGCGAACCGAGCAATAGCGCCGGGGGATGCGGCCCCGCAGACCCGATCAGCGTTCGAGATAACGGGGTCGGCTTGGTAGCAGAGAAACCAAGCGAAATCCCGCTGTCCTGCGGGATGCTCCGAGCGAAATACTCAATGATGACAATATAGTGGGCATTATGGCGGAGAGTTCAGGACGAAGTCCAAACTTGCCGACAGGAGCGCGCCTGCCCGACCGACCGCCCCGCCGGAGCGTTTTTACGAAGTAAAATGAGCGCGGGGCAAATAATGGCGGAGACGGAGTCCCCCACCTTAGCGTCTCGCGTCATCGCGTAACGTCGCCAGATTGCCAGCAAACCCTCGTAAATACAAGACTTTCTCCGCGCTGATCGTCTCGGATGGTCTCGACTTATCGCGTAAGATCGTATAATCTTAGGCGGGTTTATAGGCGGGTGCGATTATGCCAAGAGTAGCGAAAGAACTATCCGCGTTGGAGGTGAAACGCCTCTCAGAGCCGGGGATGTACGCCGTTGGGGGCGTGCCTGGGCTCCATCTTCAAGTCCTCCCCGGCGGAGGAAAGACCTGGCTGCTGCGGGTCACTATCGGGGCGACCGCGAGCGGCAAGCAGCGCCGCAGCGAGGTCGGCTTGGGCGGGTATCCGGCGGTGAAACTACAGCAGGCCCGGGACAAGGCGCGCGAGGTCCGGGAGAAGATCGCCCAAGGCATCGACCCGATAGCGGAGCGCAAGGCTGGGCGTTCACTCCGATGAAGGGGCCGGGCGCGGGAAGGGGTTGGCCTTCAGCCTCCTGAAATAGATTCTTGTAGATTTACTGAATCTGATACAAAATTGCGTGAATCGTAAATTCATGCAGGGGGCGTCAGTGACTACCGAATTCAACTTGCCGGGCTCCTCATTCGAGGAGATTCAGAAGATTCTCAAGGGATACAGCCATGCCCCAGAGCAGGCGTCCCTCGACCAGTTGTCAAAACTGACTGGACTTCACGCAACCGTTATCAGCAGGAATAACAAGTTCCTCTCCGACATCGGCCTCATCACAGGAGGCATGAAGAAAAGCTCAACCGAGTTGGGCAAGAAACTCGGGCGTGCCCTGGACCATAAGCAGGATGCCGATGCTCAGGGCTACTGGAAAGAAGCGGTCCAAACCAATGAGAAGGTCGCTGGGCTGGTCACTACCGTGCGCATTAAAGGCGGCATGACGGAAAACGAGTTCTCTGCGCACGTGCTGTATGTGTCCGGTCAAAAGAACAACGCAGGGAACAAGACCGGAGCCCGCTGTGTCGTTGATGTCTTACTCGCAGCGAACCTTCTTCAGGAGGAGAACGGCAAACTAGTTGTGTCTTCCGCTCCCGCGAAGGAGACGTCCGCTGACCTCAAGCTCGCCGTCCTTACGCCCACACAGCCGACGACGCAGGAGAATGGCAATGGAGGTGGAGCCGAAACCCCGCTTCCCACCCTGCCCGTGATCCCGCAAACCTCGAACCTGACGCCGCAAATCGCAATCAATATCCAGCTACACCTGCCGGAAACTGAAAATGCAGAGGTGTACGAGAAGCTGTTCAAGGCGCTCCGCGAACATCTTCTCAGTCCGAAGGAATAATCCATGGGGCTGGAGGACTGGACCGCCCGGGCGAGCAAAGCCCGCCGCTCGGCGCATTGGGCATTGGCAAAGCACGAAAGCGCCGCCTCCCGTGTCGTGCTCTTGGAGGACTTGACCAAGAGCCTGTCGGGCACCCCGGTGGACGTACAGGACTATTTCAGCGAGGCGATTTCATGCCTTGAAAGCGAGCTGTACAGGTCCGGGATCGTCCTCGCTTGGGCGGGACACTTCCATGTGTTCTCGGAAGTCTGTTATCAGAAGCATGAAGCGGACATCCGAGCTGCGCGCCCGAAATGGACGTTCAAGGACCTTGGAGAGCTGAAAGAGGCCATCGCTGAGTCCCACTTTCTGATTGTCGCTAAAGATGTGAAGTTCACGACCAAGGCTCAGCTACGCATTCTTGATGGTCAGCTATCGCAGCGTAACCAGTGCGCACACCCGACGCTCTACCGCCCAAGCATGAATGCGGCTATCGGGTACGTTGACGAGTTGATCCGACAGACGTTGTCTTATCTGCCCTCGTCACCATGAGTGGATTCTCTCTTTCCCTACTCCAAGCCGTCAGCGATTGGCAGCGCGGCGGTGATGCCAAGCAAAACAAGAAACGCGGCGAGAGGCTGAAAGAGGTGTGTGCGTCCCTTCCCGAGAAGTACCGTACTTGCTCGCTATGTTGCTTTCGACAAGTTGGTTTGCCCAAGGGCGGCGTGTGGAATCTCATTGGCGAGGATCGCCTGCCCGAGAAAATATCATCATGGACGCTCGACCTTGAAGTGGCGAAGGGGTTCAAGGGAGGCGTACCGCCCGAAGGACAGGGGTATCAGGGCGTTATCCTTTGCGTGTCTCCCCCGCCCAGCTCTGTCATCATCAATCTGCGCGAGCTATACCGTGACCCGGACTTCACTGCGGCGCTAGAACAGCACAAGGGGAGTATCACCGGCTATCACGACGGAGCCGGACGCTACGGCAACAATCAAAGCGAAGTCGTGCTTGAGGTCGCCTCTGTCACGCAGCAGGACATCTACTCGATGGGCGGTCACTCAAGCCCCTTCGAGCAACTTGTAGATGAAGCCGCAAAGCTGGCCTATGGCCCCAACGCAACCCCAGAGCAACGCGCGGCATTGCTGTTGAAAGCAGAGCACGTCCGATCCGAAGCAGGCCCAAAATGGTTGAGCTCGGAAGCGACGCAGCGCGTGGTCATAAAGATGAAGCCTCACGCGAAGCGGCTGCGTAAGATCAAGCGTCAGCAGGACGCCGCCAAGTAACAAAAAAGCCACCGCAAGGGTGGCTTCTTCATCGTCTTACAGCGCCTTATCCAGTAGCGTCCCACCACTTCGGGGAAGGCGGGCTTTTAGGCGGGTTCGCCCTGAAAACCACACGGAAAACCCACTAGATATGGCAAAATTGGCGGGCCATGCGGGATAGCGATGAGAACTATATCTACTCCATAGCCCTCCATAGCCCTCCATAGCCCTCCAAAATAGGAATGAGGGGAAGATAGAGCTGCATCACCGTCATCAGATGTGCGTACGGTTCTAGCTACCCGGCATGGCCCGCGTCAGGCCCATCCTCCAAGCTCAGCAGCGACGTTGACGAAATAGCTCGGGATATGCGCGAGCACCGCGCGTAGAATCTCCTCTTGCTGGCAAGCTGCGCGGACGCCGCCGCGGTCGACGACATTTCCCCAGACGAGACCGAGAATGCTCGCTACATGCCTATCCGCGAACCCGGCCTCGTGAAACGCAATCGCCGCGCGATCAGTCAGGCCGTATTTAATCTGCTTTTGCAGCAGGCTGACGCCCGTGTGCAGTGCGTCGTCCAAGTCCTCGGTCAGGTCCGCTATCGATGCAACGATCATCGCAACATCGTAGCCGAAGCCGCTTTCGCACAGCGCAACAGCATCTTCGACAGTGACATGGTCACGCCCGACCCGGACTCTTGCATCAGCCAATATGTCGAAGATCACGGCATAGGATCTGCCCGCCACCCACTCTTCAAGAGAGCGCGGAACTAAATTCTGATCGCTAATCGCCTGGATCGCCCGGGACGTGGTGAACCGGAGTGCCAACGGAGAGATTTCGGCGAATAGCCGGTTCTCTTGCACTGCGGTCTGCAGGGTTTCAAGGTTCTCAGTCAGCCAAGTTTTGAGTTCTGCAACTGCCGCCGGCGGTAGGGGGGACCGTCGAATAAGCGCGCGCTGGTCGCCATCGGTGTTGGCCGTAATCGAATCCCCGATCGATCGAAACACTTCGACGAGACGAACCCGCGTCTCCTCGTCAGCGAGGTGATAAGCTAATGTATTAGCTGCAAGTTCACCGATCCGCGCTGCCACGTCCTCTCCCTCGGCAAAGGTCATATTGGCTACGAGGAAGGCGGCGATATTCTGGACAGCGCGGGCGCGACCTTCGATGAACCGGCGGAATTCCCGTTCGCTGATATTAGGTTGCGCCGCGAGCGCTGCGGCCACCACCTCATCTATCCGCGCGGCATCGGCGAACGCGAGGTCGAGCCAATCGGGCGGAATCTCTTGGACGATCGGCGGTTGGCGCTGCTGATACGCATCGAACAAAGCAAGGATCGAGCTGCGAGAGGGTTCAGAGTTTCGAGCATCGAGCAGTTCGGTTGCGCGGTCCCACGTCCATCGGCCGCGAAATTGCTGCCGCTGATCGTAGATGGACGGGGTCGAGAAGATGACACTGCCCTCGGTGTGCATCCCCGCGCGACCGGCACGCCCCATCAGATTGTGGAAGTCGCGCACCAAGATCTGTTCGCCGCCTTGGCGCGTCGATGTGATGATCAGATATTTGAGCGGAAAATTGACGCCTTGCGCCAAGGTCGAGGTGCAAATGACGAATTTCGCCATACCTTCTTTCATGGCGTGTTCGATCGCGAGGCGGATGCCGTGCGGCGTGTCGGCGTGATGGGCGAATATTCCAAGCGCTGCCGCGCGGGTCGCTGACGCGCCGGCTCCGAGCTCGACTTCGCAAAGCGCTCGGATCTTCTCCACCTCGGCGGCGTCCGAGGCTTCAATCGGCCATTCGAGGACGACGCCGCGATCGACGATTTCGACGGCGCGCGAGCAGATCTTCGTCACGCTGTCTTTTCGGCCGCAGAAGATCGCAACGCTGCCGTTGCGCACGACGTGCAGGCCGAGGAACAGACCGACGTCACCGCCGGTTTTCTCAGGAAATCTGCGCTGGGCAGTTTCCTTGCCACGGAGTGGCAGAGCGACGTCGCTGATAATGCGAGGCACGAAATATTCTCGCTCGGCCGGATCCTCCGGTTTTACATATTCGAGTCGCCCGCGTTGGTCCTGCCAACTCGCAAAGGCGATACTTTTAGTCGTCGGTAGCAGACCCTCGGCGCCGACAACCGCATCGGCATCGCCGATCAGCCATGCAGCGACATCCGGCGCGTTGCCGATCACGGCAGAGATGAGAATGATCTGGGTTTCAGCGGGGAGCGACATGCGCAGCGACGTGAGGAGGAGTTCGTAGGTCGGCCCCCGGGTCATTCCGTCGAATTGATGTCCTTCGTCATAGATCACCAATCCGATCCTCTGGGCGAGGTCCGGAGCCCGGCGCAGCATATAGAGGAGCTTTTCGGGCGTCACGATGAGCACCGAGTCTTCGGCGAACAGCGCATCGAGTGCGAGGTCGAATTGATAGGCGTCTGATGCTTCGTCCAGGCGCACATTCTCACCGGCAAAGGCCGTTACCAGGTCGCCCCGGATGTCGTGGCAGAGCGAACGATAGGGTGCGACGATCACTGCAAGGTGCGCTCGACCGGACAGAAAGGCCGATCGAATGATGATTTCGGTGGCGCGAGTCTTTCCGGCACTGGTCGGCATCTGAATGACTACGGAACGTCCAGCGAACACGCCAGCATCCGCGATCCGCTGCTGAGCAGGCCAGAGTTCTATCGGAAAATGCGACTTCGCGAGCGCTAGGCGCCACGCGTCCGGCGCCAAGCCTGATGCTGTTGGCAGGATCGTCCGGGCAGAATTTCTGAGCTTGAGCGCACACAAGGCGCCAGCAATGTCGGCGTAGAGCAATTCGCGCGGTGAGCCGGATCGGTGGAAATACTCGCGGATTCTGCGGCACGCTTCGGCAATGCCATCCGCCCCGGCCTCGAAGTTGAAATAGCCGGCTAGCGCCTGGAGAAGCTCAGTCGTCGCCGCTTGATGAGCATGGGCCGCCTCGGTCGGAGCGAAGCTGTTCTTGAGGATGCTGTATACGAGATGACCAAGCCCGCCCGCGAGGTCGAGGCTCGGCTCCGTCATGTGCCGAATGATTACCGTCGCGCTGCCGACATTCCCGGCGATGTAGTATGCCGCTGCGCACAGGAGTGAAAATTCGGTGTCTAAGTCGGCATCGAGCTGCGCGTTCAAATATGCATCGAAGAAAACTGAGGAAAAGCGTAGCACATCTTGCGGGTCCTCATCCAACTCGTCCCAGCCGGGCGGTTGAGGAAGCGCGGCCGGTGCCACTCCTGCAACATTGAGCGTATCTGCGACGGCGGCCGCAACATCTCCCAAGATGCCGATTGCCAATGAGAAGAGTAGCGACGGGTCGCGCGGCAACGCATTGAAGTCCGCTGGCGCGACGCGGAATTCGTGCATCTTTGCTCGTGCTCGCGCGGTGGATAGGATGGTGAGCGCGGTCGCCTCAGGCCTCATCGGCTGCCCTCTCGTAAAGCGTATGTACGAGCTTCATCAATGACGGTCCGCGGATAACCAGAAGGCGCAAATTCTCTTGGTTAAAATGAGCCGCACCGTTGGTCGCCGCCATGTCGGTCTCGGCGAAGACGGCCTCGTCGAGAATGGCGGCCGCTCCGTTGATCCGGCGAAAGGGTCGGTCGGCCTCGTTTTGAAAGCGCTCGACCTTTCGGGCATCGCCCATTTCGCCCCGATCGAAGAAACGGCGTTTAATCGCATTGAGGCTCATGCCCTCGCGAAGTCTGTCCTTTACGCTGTCATCGATCGCATCCTGGAGCCGGTTTGCGTCGGACGCAGACATGCCAGATTTGGACTCGAAGATAAAAAGCTCGTCGGCCGGACCGGGGTTGTCCTCGTTCGCGAACTTGAACCCGATAACATCGCAACCCTTTGTCGAGTCATTTCGGTTCCAGCGATCCTGGTAGCGCAACTCGCGTGGGCACCAATATCCTAGGAAATATTCGATGAAGTCGGCGACGACGATCTCGCCAAAATCTCCTGATCGAAGGCTCGGGCCGGGTGCCACCTTCGCATCGGGGAAGAGAATGGTCCTTAGATAATCGGGATGGCCGAGTCCCGTTCCGCCAGCCATGAACGGTAAATCGGCATCGGCGATGTAGTGGTTGCGGAAATGCCGAGCCCAGTTTGAAAGGATTTCAGCGTCATCTTGCGGATTTAGTTCCCATATCTCGATTTCACGGCCACACGCCGTTGCTTGACGCTCTCCAGTATCGACCAGCCAGTTCAGATAGCTCGGTGTCGCCACGGTATGCCTCCCCCAAGGCCGATAAATAATATGGCGTCGATTCGAAGCCATCTTTGCAACGCAGAATGCGCGCGTTTCTTACGAAGTATAATTTAATTCAGATTTCATAATTAGTTCTCAGCAATACCATCGCTTCGGTTTATTTATAATTTGTAGAAACCTCCTCACATGAACAACCGATAAGGATAAACATTCCGGGGTAGGTCCGGGACGTTCGCTATTGTGCGGGCCAGTTTCTGCGAATAGCGAATGCTAACTGGCACTGGGTCGTAGAGCGCGTCGTTATTCCAATCCATCTTCGTGAGGGCCAACACCTCATGGGCGGTGAGTTCAAGTGGCCCGCTGCCGGCATGACGGATCAGTTGTAGCGGCCGGGGAATGCTCTTCTTGCCCTGATAGTAATCGCCTTTGGTTGAGACCTCGGGAGCATTGCCCGCCACCCATATTAAGGCAGAATTGCCCGTGCGGATCACCATCGTCCCGCGCGGCACGGGAAACCCCGAAGGTTTTGATGGCGGTTTCTCTACGCCCGACTTGATGAGCCAGACGCCGCGCCAGCACGATGCCGAACTGACCTCGACGCACTCTATTTCCGCTACGCCGGTAAGCGCATCTAACGCGCCCTCGATTTCAGCGTCCTTGAACGCGGTCGTTTTGTGAATGACCATGCGTTTTGGTAGGTTGCCGCCATTGCGTCCCTGATAGAGTTCCAGGCTACGGGCGAGGACCGCGCGCATGTCGTCGCGACTTAGAAAGGGGTTCCGGCGGGCTTCGGCCACGTCGGCCACCGGGTCTCGCGCCTCGAACGCGACGAACTGCATGCCGCCACCGTCCATGTCGAAGACCTGCGAGCAGCACGTCACATAATGCGCGTCTTGTTGGTCACCGCGCAGGGCATAGGCCAACCCGATGTAGGCGGTGTCCGCCGGCACACCTTTTAGCGGCGCGAGCTTCCATGGCGTGCCCGCAGCCTTCACGTACAGTGCGGTTGAAAGACGCCAAGCGAGCGAGGCCTTAAAGCTGAAGTTAAAGACGCGATCGTTCAGAACCTGGGTCGGAATATTATACTTGGCGCCCAGAGCCTTCAGCACGTCGTGTGCGTCAAAGAATTTTCCGCGTGTCGCCGTGTCCCAGTTGTCGGGAAAGTGGACCAGCACAACGTCGAACTCGTTGCGAACGGTGTCGAGGCGGCGGAGCGCGGCATCCATTGCGAGGTATAGGCGATGCTGCACGTTGCCGTCACCCGGTAGTTGGTCGAGGTGTTCAGGCCACTTGATGTGCGCGCTCGCTGGCGCGGGATCGAGCGACACGCGGAACAGGCGCTCGAAACCGGGATATTCCGGCACATATTCTGATCTGTCGGAAGGCCGATGCACGTCGCGCAACAGCTTCATCAGATCGCCACGACGATGAAAAGCGCTCTCCGGGCCAACCGTCGCGATTCGAATGCGGGGAGTGTATCCGCTAAACGATCCTTTCGAATACGGCCCGAAGTTCAGGAGGCCGCGCAATGGATGGACATCTACCTGGGTGGCATCGGATGGGGAAAACGACAGGTCCGGCTCATCCAAGAGCGTGAATGGCGGCAGCTCGGTTAGGGCTGGGTTCGCCATCATCTGCTCCTGTCGAAGTAGGTATGGTGATGCGACGGTCGGCTAAACCCTGTAACGGGTGACACCTTGAACACGGCATCAATGCCAGTGCCGTCTTCGAGTCCGAAAGCGCTTCGAAGCGTGCCGCCCGTCTCCGTCAGAAGCTGGGCCCAGGCCCCAATAATGCTGGCCCAATTCCTATTATAGCGCGGAGCCCATCGTTCCCGGCGCCAGTCACCGGCAGGATCACCTCGTCGCTCGGCTTGGATGCCCATTTCAGCCGCAGCTTCTTGCGCGACCAGATCCTCCGAACCTTCCGTTTGTGGAGTGTCTTGTCGGGGCAACTGGACGAACGTGTAAGGCTCGAAGCCGCACCACCACTTTCCATCGACCTGTTCCAGCTTGAGCTGGACACCCTCCTGAAACGGGAAGCCGAGCTTGGGCACTGTGCCAAACAGACTGGTGCCGTAGGCATCGCGCAGCCGGGATAGGGTTTGTTGAAGACGCCGCGTTCGATCAGGATCATCGCCGTCGCGCGGTGTTGCAACGACGAGCGAATGGCCGGAACGCCTGTAGCGTGGGATGAGCGGGCGCTGCCGGGCGAGAGATCGCACGAGCGTGTCGTAGAGCAATCCCGTCGCCCAGCTATCAGCGACCGGATCTAGGTCGATCGTTCCAGCGAGCGATGGGCCAAGCGGAGCCAAGGCATCCAGGATTTCCTGGTCACGCCCGAACACCGCTAGCTCACGCCCCAAAGCGGCCGCCGTCGCCCGACATCCCTTCGCCTTGAAGATCTCGCGCACCTCTGCCGATGTTGTCGGTTGGCTCAACCTGATGCGCCTGGCCGCGGTCGGCATCGATTGAAGCAGAATTGCCGAATAGCGCAGCACCGGGAATGCGCGGGCTTTGGCATTTGGAATCTGAACGGGTATGAGACGCGGCGTAGGTCGCCCTTCCATCACCCGATCAAGAAGCGGCTTGGGTAAATCGGTTACCTTGATGATATCGGCAGCCAGTTCGTCAAAGGTCGCGCACTCAACGACGGCCACATCCACGCCAGCCGCTGCGGCCCGACCCAGAAATTCGATCACTGCGGGCAGCAAGCGCGACGCCGACGAGGCAAGCCAATAAAGTCCGTTGGGAAATGGCGACGGCGCGTCGAGAACCTCGTTCAGAGCCTCCATGATCGAAGCGTCACGTCCGCTATAGCCGACGAAGATCATTCCGAAGCGTTGGCCGGACTCCACCAACACATGCCGCATCCGGTTGTCCTGTTCCTCCAGTTCCGATCCCGCATTCTTAATTGCGATCGATTGGTAATCACCGTGGAGCTTAGCGACTAATGGCCAGTCCGATTCATTGAGGCACCGCATGGCACGGTCGGCGGAATCGATCGCAGCCACAGTCGGGCGGTTCTGGTCGCCCACTGGCAGAATCCCATTTGCCGAATGCGCCGACTCCTCGATGAGCGGATCGAAGTTCGTCGTGAAAACGCAATCGACCTTGCCGGCAGCCATCAGACTGCCAAGTACCTTGTGTCCAAAACAGGGAGTGCCCTTGGAGATCGCATCGTCGATATACTGTCGGCGATGCCGGGCCTCTGGATAGACCGCTTCGAAGGCCTTGGCATATTCTGTAGGATCACCGTCAGGTGGCAACAGCGAGTTTTGGCGGAAAAAGGCATCGATCCTGTCGATCCAGATCGGGTCAGCGGTATCGATCTCGCGCTTTGACAGGTTCGTTTCGCGGCAAAAGATTTGCGCCTTGAAATCGCGGATCATGGCATAGCCCGTCGGAATGCCGGAGGCGGCCGATGCGCCTGCGCCGAGGAACCAGGCCACAAGATTTGGCCTGAGATCGAACGCTGTCGTGAATTGTGCGGCGGAGATAGTTTTTATCGGCACAGGCTCCCCCTTTCAGGCCGTCGTGGGGAGCGGGTCGGTTCCCTCGCTCAAGATGGCGAGATATCGCCGGTAACTGAACACGCGCCCCCGTTTGCGCCCGGTGATTTCTTCGACGATGCCGAACCGTTCCAGATCGGCGAGCGCCGCATTGACCGTGGGGGCTGAGAGCCCTGTTTGCTGAACGAGTTGGTTGGCCGTCAGGAACGGGTTTTGCTGAAAAAGATCGTGGATACGCAGCGCGGAGCCTGCCCGGTCGCTCTCTGTCGTGATCCGCTCGCGGTCTTCCTTGAACAGATCGACAATCCGGGTTGCTGCTTCGAATGCCTGATTGGCCGTATCCGCAACACCGGCAAGGAAGAAATCGAGCCAGGCTTCCCATGCCCCGTGCTCTCGCACCTCCTGAAGCAGGCGGTAATAGTCGGCGCGATGCGTTTTAAGGTAGAGGCTCAGATAGAGCAGCGGCTTGCGCAGCACACCGTTGACGCACAGGTACAGCGTCACCAACAAGCGACCGATCCTGCCGTTTCCATCCAGGAACGGGTGGATGGTCTCGAATTGGACGTGCAGCAACCCTGCCTTGATCAGGGCGGGCAGACGCGAGCCGTCCTCGTGCATGAAGCGCTCAAGCGCATCGAGACAAGCATCCATCTCGGTCGGCGGTGGCGGCACGAACAGTGCGTTGCCTGGACGTGAACCACCGATCCAGTTCTGAGACCGCCGAAACTCGCCGGGATTTTTCGTGCCGCCGCGCCCGCTTTGCAGCAGTCGCTCATGCATCTCGCGGATCAGACGTAATGACAGCGGAAGATCTTCCAGACGCTCCAGCCCATACATCATCGCATCGACATAGTTCGATACTTCACGGATGTCGTCGATCGGTTGGCCGGCCTGCGCCTCGGTTTCGAAGCGGAGCAGGTCCGAAAGGGTGGACTGCGTTCCTTCGATCTGGGACGAGAGGACTGCTTCCTTCCTTACATACATGTAGAGGAACAGCTCCTGACGCGGGAGCAACATCGTGATCCCGTCCAGACGACCTAACGCGCGTTCGGCCAGGCCTAGCCGCTCCAGAAGGGCCAGCACGTCGATCGGCGGTTCGGGCGGCAGTGAGGGCGGCACGAAGGCGCGCACGATTTCTCCCGCAACAGGGGTCTCGACAAAGCGGCCTAGCCGGAGGCTGAATGCTGATTCGGACATGCTCCCACTATGCGAGAGCGGCCTTATTTAAGCAATTGGCTTTTGGCTTAAATAGGCGTTGAACTAAAGTAAGTGCTCTTAAATAACGGTCGACAACATTATGGGCGCGTACACGCAAAAGGTTCGTAGCAGCATTTTTCCCGCCTTCAATGACGGAACCCCTGCCGATCGCATTCGCCCTTTGGCCCGTCGCCGACAACACGGTCTTTCACGAACAACCCATCGAGATCATCATCGCTATAGACGCTGATATGTCGGGCTGTAGCGTAGAAACGGCGGTGATCGACGGTGCGTATGCTACTTGGTGACGTTGCGGCCATCAGCGGTGATCGGCGGCAATATCGCGCTATAGAGGGCAATCGGCGGGATGGCGGGCCATGCGGGATACCGATGGGCACGATACCTACTCCATAGCCCTCTATATCCCTCCTAAATAAGGACTTCTGCTTTGCGCCTCCATTCTTGCCACTCGCTTACGGGAACCGTGGTGACGCTCCAAGCGGAAAGCTCTGCCGTAATGACAGAGTTCGGGACCGGGCTGTCCAAGGATGCTCGTCAGCCTATTGATTATTGAGGCGCACCGCGCTTTGCCTCATGATCGTGTTGAACTCGGCCTATGCCATCCTTTCTTTGAGATGGCGGTCTGGAGATCTGTGTCAGGAGGATGATTTCTTCGCTGGGATTTTCAGTCGAGGGGTACGCAACGCCATTCTGGACGAAGCCATGATGCTTGAGGATGCGTTGTAATTTCTCATTCGCCTTCCGCGTCGTCGCGTAAACGAGTTTGGCACGCGCCGCATCTAGCAGGCTCGTGATGAGGTTCCGGGTCTGCTTTCCGCGATGCTTTTGCTCGACGAAGAGCCATCCTATTTCACGCGTGAAGTCACCAGAATTGGCCGTAGCCTGCGCCTTCTGAAAAACACCGTTTCGGTAAGCGAGAGCCGGTTTCTTAAGAGCCCCGACGCCAACAATTGCCTTCTCATATCGAATGAAGCCCAAGACATCCGCCCTCTTGAGACGAGCCTCAATGCCATCCGCGACTTCACCTCCCTTCTTTACGAGGAGCGCGAAATCATCGAGTTCGTTTTTGGTACATTCGCCGGGCTTCTTGATTTGAACCGAGTATTTCTCCTTCTCGACCTTGTCGACGGCGATCTTGAGCGCGCCCTTGAAAATTGGGTGGAGATCTTCCTTCGTCAGCTCTTCTGCGGCCTTACCCTTAGCATTGATCGTGAAGTTGGCGGTGCCTTTCGCGATGACGTCCAGAAGCTTTCTATCGTTTAGAAGTTGGTCGACTAACTCGTCACGAAGCTTGGTCCGCTCACGCTCCGTGACGGGATCATCGCGCTTGTCCTGACGGAAAATCGTTCGAAGTCTCGAGGCAATATCGTTGGTTTCTGAGTTGATGCGAGTGACGTAAGCTTGGATGGTGTCGAGAGCGCTTTCGGTATCGCCAAGCTTGCTGTCAGCCCAGCCGAGTTGATCGGCCATGCTCTGGATGCTGACATCTAAAGAAGCTTCGAGCTGACCGAGTTCCTTTGTTATACGGCCTGCTGCGGCCTCAAACCGCTCGGCGAATGCGCGCGCTTCGCTTTCGAGGAAGATTTTCAGAAGCTCGGTTGGATGCAGTGCGCGATTACGTCGCCCATCACGCGTGCAGTAGATACCCTTGGGAGTGCAGTGTGGCTTCGTGGCGCTGCTCGGGATATCGATTCGCAAAAACGGCTTGCCGTCGTCATTTTCGATGCTGACATCGATAGCGACCGGAGGGATGCACCCCAAAGCTTTGTTGGCTATCTGGAGTATCGTTCCATCGCCAACATCACATCCCACCACGACGCCGACCTGTGCGCCTCCATCGTTGGCGCGTTCGTCGACGCCGGCAAGGATGGCTCCGCCACCCGCGTTGGCGAACGCGACCAAGTCTTCAGCAGACACTCCGTCAGGGCCGCGCTTGAAGTCCGCGCGATCACCTTCCCCTGCCTGCAGCAGAGTTGCGGTGTCCGCAGTTACTGTCCTAGTGATCTTATTTGAAGGCATTTCTAACACTAGCATATCGCGGTCTTCGAAAACACTGGAAGCTCCGCATTTTGCCTGAACTTCCTGCGTTTTCCGAACGCAGGCTCCGTCAGTGATCGTAGATCACGCCGATGATCGGCCGAGCATATGCCATGATCGGCATGTTCGGTGCTCCCTCAATGCTTTCGGTCGCAATGACGACAGATTCGCCGAGACCGCCGATCGTCTCAAATTGGCGCAGATACGGGAAGGCGGAGGTCACTTGAGATCCGACCCGCTTCAGGATGCTCGTGCCGTCATCCAGAGTTAGCGCGACGACCTGTCCCTCAAGCGCCGACAATTCCCCCGCCGTCAGCACTTTTCCTCCCAGTATCGTCTGACCCGGAAGCGCAAGTGGAACCGCGCTTTCTTCCCGCACCCGATAAGCCACCTCTACTTTGGCGAGGATCGGATCGCTTTCGATTTCGATGGCCTCTTCACGGCCATGGGGCGGCGGCAGATGACTGAGCAGAAGGCCTACGACACGATGCACATCAATACCATGATCCTCGAAGGCTAGGGTAGGACGACTTTTCCTTGGGTCGGTCGCTTCGGCAGCGAGTGAAAAGCCCTCGCCATTTCTGGGACGCAGGAGACGACGGGCATAAGCCTGCTTTCCACGCCGAGCGACGACCAAACTATGGTCGCGCGCTGGCGAAGGCTCCGCCTCGACGATAGCTACGGATCCAGCCGGCATCGCGAAACCCATCGTGTCGTGCCTTATGTAAAACAGGGCCTTATCGTCGAACCAACTGCTCGAAAAAATTTCGCACTCGGCTACCTGGCTTTCTCCCAACGGGAGATGGCCGGTGAACGCCGCGATATCTTGTCTGACGGGAATGCTGAACGCCGGTACCTTGACCGGGATTAACGTCACGACATTAGTTGGTAGCGCTTCGGTCAGTGGCTCACGCCAGCGATAGCGGCGGAATTCGCCGTGAACGCGCTCGACGCCAGCACGGAGACGCTTCAGGTCGCCATCAACACGCTCGACATCAGCATAGCTGATCGACGCCTTGTCGTGGTGTGAAGTGTTCAGGATGCGCCGTGTGTCGGCGCCAGCAGTCATCGCCTGATCGTTGCAAAAATCATTCAACACCGGGCTGCGGAACAATTCATTCGAGCGACCGCTGACCAATGCTTTCAGTCGGTCGAACAGCGGCACCAGTGTCGGTGCCTTGGTCGGCGCGGAGTGTGCAGGATAGGCAGGATCATCAAAGAGGTCACCGAGTCTTGCTTCGATGAAGATCCTGGCTTCGTTCGCATAGTCCTGCGCGTAAGATGCGACGTCGGGATTTGCGATGAATAGCTGACGTTTCCGGTCCAGTTCATCGACAGCAAGCGACGTCTCGAGCGTGGCACGCGAGATATTCACCGGGTGGACGGACCGATGCGCGATCAAATCGGCGGGCCGGGATTCCTGTACCAGCGTCCGCGCAAAGCTGCGATCATGTGTCGTGGTGACAATCTGAGCGCCGTCACTCGCGAGTTGGGTAAACGCTCGGGCTAGACGCTGTCGATTATCATAATCGAGCAGATCCTGCGGGTCATCGAGCACCAAGATCGTTAGGCCACCACTGGTCTTCAGCACATATTCCCGGAACGCGAGGTAGAAGGCCATCAACCCCGCGCGCAGCGCAGAGGAATTTGACACGTGTTGGGCAGGAGCGCGAACAATACCTCGCCCCACTTGAATGTCGATGACGCCCTGTGCACTCATCCCTGAGGCTAGTGGCTTAGGCGCAAACGACGTGGCGTTCTGGTAGATCTGATCACGCCAATATTCCGCGCGATCATGGAGTTGGCGCCGCAAGCCCTCCACTTGCTCCTGTGCCAGCGCGCCGATGGGAACAATTTCGTCTAGCGCCTTGGCACACTGGCCACAAGCCTCGATCCGCGCAAGTTTTGTCTGCCGTGACTTGAGCGAAGCGTCGAGCCGGTCTGTGAGGGTGATCGCGGCCGAGATAGGTGCTACTCCTTTCACGATCTCGTCAAGGCGACTGAGGCTTCCGCCGATAGAAGCGGCATGTTCCTGCATCCCCACAACGACTTCCCCTGCTGCCGTGCCTCCACCATTGCGAACCTTCTCTAATGCAGACCGCAAGGCACCAGGATTTGCTGCCATCCACTCGGCAAAGGCCAAGGCGCGTTCGATTCTGGCGATCATGATCGGGAGCTTGCCAACTTCGGCGACCATATTTTCCGGCAGGGCCTCGCTCTCCGGTTCTTCAAACGGCGGCAGCGCAGCCGTTGCCGCCTCAACCAGCTCTTTGGCTAGAGGTTGTAACGCCCGCAGCGTGCCGCGGAAGCCGTCGGTGGCGAACAGTTCTTCTTTGAGTCCCGTATCGAGCAGTGCGCCAGGGTGCTTTGGCAGATCGCGCTCCATCTCTGCGCGAAGCGCTTCCGGCAAGTCGCGCGACAATGTTCCCGACCATCGACGTTCCCACTGGGCGATCGTCTGCGCGACGAGTTCGCCATCGTCGCGCACTTGTCGTATATGTTCCGCAACTGCCATGTTGGTATCGGGATCGATCACGCCCGCAAGTGAATGCCGACAGACGGCGCAATGGTCTTCCTGCGTCTCCCCCTGTTCGGCCATCCAGGTCGCGACGCGCGCATAGAGCTGGGTTCGACGGGCCAGCGTCGGATTGTCCGCAAGTTCCGAAAGCATCGATGCCTCGGTTCGCAGTGTCTTGAGCAAATCGCGAGCCTTCGCGATTGCCTCAGCGTCCAGCACGAGTTTCCCGATCCGCTCGATGCTGGGAAGCGTGCGCACCATCCGGAGTTGCTCGATCGCCGGCCCGATATTCTCCTCCAGGTCCTTGCGTTGGCTGGCGACCTCCGGATCAAAACTATCTCCCAAAACCTCCCGTGCGTCGGCGAGCCCCTCGGCCTTAAGTTTCTCGAAATGGATCTGAAGTCGAATAACGACTTCCGCTGCACTCTCGTCTGCTGCGTTGGGAAGAGCATCTGCCGGTCTCATCGCCGGAAACTCCTCGATCCGCGCTTCGAGGTCACGCCTGTGCTCGGCAAAACCGTCGTCGATCCGATCGAGCTCATTCTTGCGCTCTTTCGTTATATCACCGGCGATCTTCTTGCTCGCTTTCCCCGCATGACGTGCCAGATCGACTAAGTCCGCGAGCCCTGTCAACTTGGCAATCGCGACACCCAGTTCAGAGCTGCTACCGATTTGGAGAAAGGGAAGAATCCCCGGCATAGAGGTGCCCAGCCGAAACGCGATAGGGTCGACACCAAGGGTCGCGATGTCCGGCCCCTCCTCAACCAACTTTCCGTTCGTCTTACGGGTCTGCGTGCGCCGCACCGGCGGAAGCAGGTTACCGCCCACATCGGCGAAGGTTAGTTCTACCCAAGTATCCGCCGGGATCGACTTTGCCGATGCGTCGGGCGTCCAGTCGTTGGCATGCGGCAGCGGAGTAACAGGGCTGATTATATGCTTGGTCGGGTCCACATCCCGATCAATGATGCAATCAAAATCGCGATCACCGCCCTCGGGCAGCCGCTGCGGGCGCAGCAATTGCCCTGTCAAGCACCAGATTATGGCATTCACAAGCGAAGTCTTGCCGGATCCGTTCCACCCTTCAAACATAGTGATGGGTTTCACTGGCTCGAAAACAAAATCGTCGGGTGCGCTGGTGGCGGTCCCATAGGCATGAAGGCCGGCAAAGCGATGTGCCACGAGCTTTACCAGCTTCAGGTGTTGCACTGCTCGGCTCGAAGCCGAAACCGGGGTAGCAAGTGTGGGAGCTACGTTGGCAATAGCGTCGATGATCGCCTCGCAGTCGGTGGCCATCACGTTGCCAGCCCACTTGCGGTTGCTTCGATACCAATTGAGTACTGATCGGGCATGGTCCGTCGCGACAGCTAAAGAGTGCCCCTCGTTGGTGGAAATCGCTCGTCCCGAAATCAGGTCGGCTAGCAGGATGTCGGTGGTCAATAGGTGCAGAGGCCGGACTGTTGTCGACACCGCACCATCACTGCCCTTATTAACTCCCATCTCACCTCCCCCTAGCTCAGCGCTTACCAGATTTTCGCAGCGATACTGACCTTTGTATAGACTACGACAGTGAACGTGCCACCTCCTCTTGGAAAATCGGCGATGCAGTCTTAGCGCTGATCTTCCTCTCACGCGATCATGACGGCCGATCGTGAAAAAGTTTTGATTGGGAAGCGATGAACAGGCTTCATGAGAAGGGGTTCATCAGCAATCCAGTCGGCGAAGCAAAATCCGTAGTCTTGACCATCGAAGGCGTCAGGCAGCCAGAAAAGCTGTTCCGCGCGATTTTTCAGGCCCACGAACAGTGATGATCTGTAAAGACGCTAAAGAAGCCGCAGGCTGAGCTGTCGATCATTTTGCTCAGCGCTGCTCTGCATCAGTGATGACAATGTGACGCCCAGCAGGCGGATACCTTTCACTGTCGGGAACAGCGGGGTGAGGAGCTGAGAGGCTACGCTCTCAAGATCCTTGTCGTTTCGGATGGGTATTTCAGCGGTCCGGCTGCGCGTGATCTGCTGGAAATCAGCATATTTCACCTTCAACGTCACCGTCCGCCCGGTCAACCCCTTGGCCTCACAGCTTCGCCAGACCTTCGCTGACAGTGCGGCGATCTCCGCCTTGGCCTGGTCGAGCATGAAGATGTCCGCGTCGAACGTGTCCTCGGCGCCAATCGATTTTCTTTCGCGATTCGGCTCCACCGGCCGATTATCGATGCCTCGCGAGACACGATAGTACCAGCCGCCGGATTTCCCGAAATGCTCCCGCAGGAATTCCGGCGATTTCTCCCTGAGATCAGCGCCGGTCACAATGCCAAGGCGCTCCATCTTCGCTGCCGTGGCAGGGCCGACCCCGTGGAATTTCTTGACCGGCAGCTCGGCCACGAACTGCGGGCCGCGCGCCGGAGTGATGACGGCCTGGCCGTTGGGCTTGTTCAGGTCGCTCGCCATCTTGGCGAGAAACTTGCAATAGCTGATCCCGGCTGATGCATTGAGGCCCGTCACCTCCTTGATCCTGTTGCGGATTATCTGAGCGATCTCGGTTGCGGCAGGGATGCCCTGCTTGTTCTCGGTGACATCGAGATAGGCTTCATCCAGCGACAGGGGCTCGATCAGGTCGGTGTGCTCAGCGAAGATCTCACGGATTTGCGCCGAGACGGCGCGGTAGACTTCGAAGCGGGGCTTCACGAAAACCAGATCGGGGCAACGCCGCTTCGCCGTGACCGACGGCATCGCCGATCGCACACCATATTCGCGCGCTTCATAACTTGCTGCGGCCACCACGCCGCGCGCGGCTGAACCGCCGACCGCGACCGGCTTGCCGCGCAGCTCGGGATTGTCGCGCTGTTCGACCGAGGCATAGAAGGCATCCATATCGACATGGATGATCTTGCGGACCATGCCCTCCCGATCATCCCTCTCCTCGATCTGTTCTGCGTGCCCCGACATGGAAAATGCTCAGCCAGCCTCAGGAGTGGGCTTTTCGATGAGCTCAAGCAGGTCGTCATCGAGCGGGCGTTGCAGCGTCTTTGCCTCATGCCAGTCTGCCCCCAGCCAGGTCTCGACGTCCTCCCGGCTGGTCAGGATCACAGGCATGGCTTTGGGGTGGATCGGCTTCACGATGTTGTTCGGCTCGGTGGTGAGAAAGGCGAACAGTTCATGCTGGCCGGGACGCGGGGTCCGGTTCGATCCGCGAACGCCTTCCCAACGCGTCCAGATGCCGGCGAAGAAGAACAGCGGCTGGCTGTCGTCCAGAGCGAACCAGTAAAGCGGTTTGCGCCTCGTCACGGGGTCAGGCGTCTGTCCGTATTCCGAGAAGGCCGTGGCCGGGACCACGCATCGGTTTTCGATTCCAAGCCATTGCTGCCAATGTCTTATCCACGTCTTGCGGACATTGGTGACGCCTGTGTCGGGCGCCTCGGGTGACTTCAGGTGTTCGGCCGGTGTCGGCATGCCCCAGGTCAGGGAGGCCAGTTCTCTGTTGCCGTCGATGTTGCGAACAACCGGCGCCGGACGATCAGGATAAACATCCAGCGACGGTTCAAGATTGCCGAGGCTGTCATGGGTTGCTGCCACGAAATCCCGGATCGCCTGCTGGTTCGTCGTCAGATTGTAGAGATTACACAAGCCCGATCCTCCGGTTTTACTCTGCTCCCATAATAAAGACCTCGAACGGGCCTGTCGTTCACATCTCGCCGGACTCAGATTGACTCCTGGCGAAAATGAGAACAAATAAGGAACATAACAGCGAGAATCCACAGTGACAACCCTCGGAGCACCAAACGCGCATGACTACGCGCCCCCTCAATCCAGCCATTCTGGCGCTGCGTGAACGTATCACGCAGTTGGAGGGAGATGGTGCGCGCACGCGGGAGGTTCTGCCCTTCGGCGTGCCGGTTCTGGATCGGAGGTTGCCGGGTGGCGGACTGGCGCTTGGCTGCCTGCATGAGGTGGCGGGCGGCGGGAATGGCGCTGTCGACGGTGCGGCAGCCGCCTGTTTCGTGGCCGGGATAGCCGCTAGAACACCTGGCAAGGTTCTGTGGTGTGTCGCGCAGCAGGATCTGTTCGCGCCGGGACTGGAACAGGCTGGCCTCGCCCCTGATCGCGTCATCCATGTCGAGGCCGGGGACGACAAGTCGGTTCTTGCCTGCATGGAGGAAGGGTTGCGGCATGGCGGACTCGGCGCGGTGGTCGCCGATGTCGCCCGCCTGCCTATGACCGCTTCGCGGCGGCTGCATCTGGCCGCGAAGGAGAGCGGGACCATAGGCATCGCCCTGCGGCGCTGGCGACGGCAAGCCGAGGCTAGCGATTTTGGGCAGCCGACGGCGGCGATGACGCGGTGGCGGGTGTCAGTGCTTCCGTCGCAACCCTTGCCGGTTCCGGGCGTCGGACGCGCGCGCTGGCTCATCGAGCTGATCCGCGCCCGTGCGGGGGAATCCCTCGATATTGAACTGGAGGCGTGCGATGGCTCGGGTCATCTCGGTCTTCCTGCCGACATGGCCGACAGACCGGCTGCGGCGGAAGACTGGCGACACAGCGCTGCCGGTTGAAGCGCCTCTGGTCCTCGTCGGGCGAGACCGGAACCGGCGCATCGTCACTGCGGCAGATGCGGCGGCAAAAACGCTCGGACTGCGGGTCGGGATGCCTGTCACCAAGGCGCAGGCGCTGGTGCCGGGGCTGGCCATCGAACCCGCCGACCCCAAGGCCGATGCGGAAGGCCTGGAGCGTCTCGCCCTCTGGGTATTGCAGCGCTTCAGCCCCATCGTTGCTGTCGATCTACCGGACGGCATCGTCATTGAGTCCACCGGCGCCGACCATTTACACGGCGGCGAGGCTGCCATGCTGGATGCGCTTATCGGTCGGCTGACCCTTTCGGGTGTTGCTGCCCGCGCCGCCATGGCCGACACTTGGGGCGCCGCCCATGCGCTCGCCCGATACCGGGCCGATCCGATCCTGATCTCCGAGCCGGGAAAGGCAGAGGCCATGTTGGCGCCTTTGCCGCTGGAGGCGCTTCGCCTGCCGCCTTCCATCCCGGCTGGGCTGCGCGATCTGGGTTTCAACTCCATAGGTGATCTGATCGGTCAGCCCCGCGCGCCGCTCACCCGCAGGTTCGGTCCGGAACTCGGACGCAGGCTCGACCAGGCGCTTGGGCTGGCCGCAGAGCCGATCACGCCCGTCCGTCCCGAAGACATGATCGAAGCGAGGCGCAGTTTTGCCGAGCCGATCGGTGCGGCCGAGACCATCGCGCGCTATATCGGCAAGCTAGTTGTCTCCCTCTGCGCTAGTCTGGAAGAACGCGGCCTGGGCGCGCGCAGGCTCGATCTGCTGTGCCATCGCATCGACAACCGCATCGAGACGGTCCGCATCGGGCTGGCCCGGCCGGTTCGCGATCCGAAACGGCTGACCCGGCTGCTTTGCGACAAGATCGAAACCATCGATCCCGGCCTCGGCATTGAGATCATGTCGCTTGCGGCCACCATCACCGAGCCTCTGGAGGCGCGGCAGGCGGTCACTTCGCTGATCGATACGCCGGAATCTGATCTTTCGGGCCTGATCGACACGCTGGCCAACCGGGTCGGAGCGCGAGCGATCTATCGCTTTGCCCCCGTCGCCAGCGATGTGCCGGAACGATCTGTCCGCCGCATCCCGGCCTTGGCCGAGGAGACAGGCGCAAGCTGGCCGGATCACTGGCCGCGTCCGTCGCGGCTCTTGATGCGGCCAGAGCCAATCGAGACCATGGCGCTTCTGCCCGACCATCCGCCGAACTGGTTCTCCTGGCGCGGTGTGCGTCGGCGGGTGCGCCGGGCCGACGGCCCCGAGCGGGTGTTCGGCGAATGGTGGAAGCGCGACGCCGAACTGGTTGCGGTGCGCGATTATTTCCGCATCGAGGATGACGCCGGCGAGCGTTTCTGGATCTTCCGCGCCGGCGATGGCGAGGATGCTGCCACCGGCTCGCATCGCTGGTTCCTGCATGGAATCTTCGGATGACGGACGCTCCGAACAATGGCCCGCGCTATGCCGAATTGCAGGTGACGTCGCAATTCTCCTTCCTCCGCGGTGCTTCCTCGGCCGAGGAGTTGTTCGCAACCGCCGCCCTCATGGGGATCGAGGCACTCGCTGTCGTGGACCGCAACTCCGTCGCAGGGATCGTCCGTGCGCATGAGGCGGCGAAGGCCACCGGAGTCCGGCTGATCGTCGGCTGTCGCCTTGATCTGGCCTGCGGCATGTCGGTGCTGGTCTATCCCACCGACCGCGCGGCCTGGTCGCGGCTGTGCCGTCTGATGACGCTCGGCAAGGGACGGGCCGGTAAAGGGGGATGCCATCTCGAATGGGCTGATCTCGTCGCCTATGGCGAGGGTCTGATCGCGGTACTGGTACCGGACCTCGCCGATGAGGACTGTGCCCTGCGCCTGCGCCGCCTGCGCGAGGCGTTCGGGGACCGCGCCTATCTGGCGCTGACACTGCGACGCCGCCCCAATGACCAGATGCGGCTGTGGGAACTGTCACAACTGGCGCAGCAGGCGCGGGTGCCGACCGTCGTGACCAATGACGTGCTGTTCCACGAGCCCGGTCGCCGCATGTTGCAGGATGTGGTGACGGCCATCCGCCACAGCACGACAATAGACGCCCTCGGTCTTCGGCGGGAGCCCCATGCCGACCGCTATCTCAAGCCGCCCGCCGAGATGTACCGCCTGTTCGCCCGCTGGCCCGAGGCTTTGGCGCGAACGCTGGAGATCGCGCGGCGCTGCACCTTCAGTCTTGACGAACTCCGCTACCAATATCCCGAGGAACGGGCCGATCCGACCCTGACCCCGCAGCAAACGCTGGAGCGCCTGACCTGGGAGGGCGCGGCAACCCGATATCCCGAAGGCGTTCCGGATGAGGTGACGGCGGCCCTGCGCCATGAGCTGACCCTGATCGGCAAGCTCGAATATGCTCCCTATTTTCTGACCGTGAACAGCATTGTCCGCTTCGCGCGTTCGAAGGGCATCCTCTGCCAGGGGCGTGGCTCGGCGGCGAACTCCGCCGTCTGTTATGTTCTGGGCATCACCGCCATTGATCCCGGCCGCAACGATCTCCTGTTCGAGCGCTTCGTTTCCGAAGAACGTCGCGAGCCACCCGACATCGACGTGGATTTCGAGCACGAGCGACGCGAAGAGGTCATCCAGTGGGTCTATAATCATTATGGCCGAGAGCATGCCGCGCTGACCGCCACCGTCATCCGCTATCGCTCCAAGGGAGCGCTGCGTGATGTCGGCAAGGCCATGGGCCTGCCCGAGGATCTGATCCAGTCCCTGTCCGGCCAGCTCTGGGCCTGGTCGGAAACCGGCGTCTCGGATCAGCAGATCCGTGAGCTGAACCTCAACCCCGAAGATCGACGCCTGCGTCTGACCCTGGAACTGGCTGCCCAGCTCCGCGGTGCGCCGCGCCATCTGTCGCAGCATCCCGGCGGTTTCGTCCTGACCCACGACCGGCTCGATGATCTTGTGCCGATCGAACCTGCCGCCATGGCGGATCGCCAGATCATCGAATGGGATAAGGACGATATCGACGCCCTGTGTTTCATGAAGGTGGATGTGCTGGCGCTCGGCATGCTGACCTGTATGCGCAAGGGGCTCGACCTGATTGCGGAGCACAAGGGGATCGAACTCGATCTGGCGACGATCCCGGCCGAAGACCCACGCACCTATGCCATGATCCGCAAGGCGGACACGCTCGGCACATTCCAGATCGAGTCTCGCGCGCAGATGTCGATGCTGCCTCGCCTGAAACCACGCACCTATTACGACCTCGTGGTGCAAGTCGCCATCGTCCGGCCCGGACCAATCCAGGGTGACATGGTTCATCCCTATCTCCGCCGCCGCGAAGGGCTGGAAGAGGTTCATTACCCAACGCCGGAGCTGGAGAAGGTGCTGGGAAAAACGTTGGGCGTGCCCTTGTTTCAGGAACAGGCCATGCGCGTGGCCATCGAATGCGCGGGCTTCACCCCCGGCGAAGCCGACCTGCTGCGCAAGAGCATGGCGACCTTCAAGTTCACCGGCGGGGTCTCGAAGTTCCGCGACAAGCTGATCGAGGGCATGGTGGCCAATGGCTATGAACAAGAGTTTGCCGAACGCACCTTCCGGCAGTTGGAGGGCTTCGGCTCCTACGGTTTCCCCGAGAGCCATGCCGCATCCTTCGCACTCGTGGCCTATGCGTCGGCTTGGTTGAAATGCTGGCACCCCGATGCCTTCTGCGCCGCGCTTTTGAACTCTCAGCCCATGGGCTTCTATGCCCCGGCGCAGATTGTTCGCGATGCGCGCGATCATGGCGTCGAGGTGCGTCCGGTCTGCGTTAATGCCTCCCGCTGGGACTGCACGCTGGAGCCGGCCGGCGACGAAACTCGCTTCGCGGTGCGCCTTGGTCTGCGCATGGTCAAGGGGCTGGCCAATGCCCATGCCGGCGCCATTGCCGCCGCACGGGCCGATCAGCCCTTCACATCGGTTGACGACCTTTGGCGCCGTTGCGGCGTTCCGGTCGCGGCATTGACGAGAATCGCCGAAGCCGATGGTTTTCGTCCGGCCTTTGGCCTCGCCCGTCGGGAGGCGCTTTGGGCCATCAAGGGCCTGCGCGATGAAGAACTGCCGCTCTTCGCCGCCGCCTCAGCGCGGGCGGGCGCGACCATTGCGGAGGTCAAAGAGCCTGCGATCAGCTTGCGCGCCATGGCTGCCGGGCGCGAGGTGGTCGAGGACTACAGCCATACCGGCCTGTCGCTGCGCCGCCATCCGGTTTCCTTCCTGCGTGCTGATCTCGCGAGACGTCGGATCGTCTCCTGTGCCGAGGCCATGGGGTCACGCGATGGGCGATGGCTGGAAGCGGCCGGGATCGTTCTCGTTCGCCAGCGTCCCGGCTCGGCCAAAGGGGTGATGTTCGTAACCGTGGAAGATGAAACCGGCATCGCCAATCTCGTCGTCTGGACCAAGGTGTTTGAGAAGTTCCGCCGTATCATCCTGTCCTCGGGCATGATCGCCGTGAAGGGCCGTATCCAGCGCGAGGGCGAGGTTGTGCATCTCGTCGCGCATAGGATCACCGATCTGTCACGGGAACTGGCGAGCATCGGGCAGCGGGACGCCGCCTTTCCGCTGCCGCATGGTCGTGGCGATGAATTCCACCACGGATCGTCCTCGCCAGATCCCCGCGGTCAGCCACCCAAGGTGTCGAGAACGCGCGATATGTATGTGCGCGACCTGCATATCGACGCCATCAGGGTCAGAACGCGGGATTTTAAGTGAAATCGGGACTGCCGGGATAATCAGATCAGCGGCGGCGCACCAAGCTTGACCGCATACGGTCACTAAATCATCGCCGTTGCTTCCGCCGACTCTATTCAAAGGCTTGGGGACGCCGCCCCCGAGCGCGGCGCAAGGGATCGCTGACGCTCGACCGGGACGGTTTCCCCGGCCTTCCTCCACTTCGTTCCTCCGTTACGTGCAGGCCGGGTGATCCCCCTCCATCCCGATCGCTCTTGCACCTTTCACCCCCCGGTCTCGCCGACGGGCAAGGGTTCAGGAGCGCGCGCTTCGCGGCTCTGAACCCAAACCGGAAGGATTAGAGATATGACCAACACAGCCAACACCCCCAGCAATGTCATTTTCAATGGCGATTGCATCGACGTGATGCGGTCCTTTGACCGCGCATCGGTGGATTTCATCCTGACCGACCCGCCCTATGTGACGAACTTCCGCGACCGGCAGGGCCGCACTATTGCCAACGACGATAACGGCCGCTGGCTTCGCCCGGCGTTCACTCAGATGCACCGCGTTTTGAAGGACGGCGGCTTTTGCGTCAGCTTTTATGGGTGGAACAAAGTCGATCTTTTCATGGACGCATGGAAGGCGGCAGGCTTCCGAGTTGTCGGGCATCTTGTTTTCCGCAAGCGTTATGCGTCATCAACGCGCTTCCTTCGCTATCAGCACGAACAGGCTTATTTGCTGGCAAAGGGTAATCCGACTTTGCCCGCCCAGCCTATCCCTGACGTGCTGGACTTTCCTTATACCGGCAACCGGCTGCATCCGACGCAGAAACCCGTCGAAGCCTTGACGCCGCTTATCGAGGCGTTCACGAAGCCCGGCGATTTAGTGCTGGACCCGTTCAGCGGCAGCGGTTCGACCCTGGCGGCCGCGCAGCAGACTGGGCGTAACTGGACCGGCATCGAATTGGACAACGCCCACTATCACACCGCCAGAAAGCGCCTTGCGGAGCTGCAACACCACCGGGTGGCCGCATAGCCCCTTTGCACCGGCGCTCGTCGATGGGGCGGGCGCCATCATGCCACCATTTTACGAAAAGGACCTCACAATGCGCCGGATTGTTACGGTTGATCACCATGGCGGCTGCATAGGCTTGGGCGAGGACGCGAATGGCATTCCGGCACGCGGAGAACCGAAACAGGCCGCAGCCCTTCCGATGGATTTCAGGCTTCACCTCGCAAGCGGAGAAGTGCTGTTCGAGGGCCGTTGCGGTGACATCGATGCCGATTGGTGGAACGGTTTCGAGCCGCTGAATTACCTATGGCATCCGTTCCATTGCCGCCGCCTGTCATACCGCCGTGCAGGAACTCAAGACGCCTGGCGCTCGCTTCGCCCATAAAAAAATTGTATGGCCGCAAGTCGCCGCCGCCGTCCCAGCCGGGACGGCGGCTTTCGCGCGTCCATTCGGCATCGCGTTGGAAAAACACGCTCGCCGGGCGGGGCCCGGCTCGCAGGACAATGCAAGCATTGTCGGAACGCATTGGGGCACTGATCGGGTTACGCGGACCAGTTATCTCTCAACGAGGGCTACCCCTGTGGCCGGACGTACCGAATGATCTTTATGCGGGCAGCGCTTGCGCGCCCGACATAGGGAGGAAGCGCCATGCTCAGCATCGATTGGCGTACTCCGGCGGCTTACAGGCACACTAGGAATCTGCCGGCCGCCGGTTTCGCCTGGGAATACCTTCGCCGCAACAACGAATACCGCCAGGAATACAGGGCTCTGGCGGCGAGTAAGCAGTCGGCTTCCGGACATCTGGAGGCGTTCGTCGAGCGTTGGGGTGTGCGATTTCCCCAGCAATCCCGACGAGCCGCATGAACAGCAGACCATAATATGGTCGCCAAAACTCCAGCCACAAGCAGTGAGGTTATCAGAGGTCGAGGCCGATGGAGCTCACGGCAGCTCCTTGTTCACGCTGGCGCATCTTGATGGTCTGGAGCTTCGCCGAGCGACTGACGGCTGGCACGGCATATGGCGTCTAGACGGAATAGCGCACCAATTCTGGTTGCCGGATGGCACACCGGACACAGCAGCCAGCTACGCGGTGACTTTGCCGCTGGACAGCTTTCTGGAATTGCGTATCCACGCGGCAAGACGACTGTGGCGCTCCCTGACACGCCGCCCGCCAGGCCCGGCCATCGGCACGCTCCCAGATCAATTGCGCGAATGGCACATCCTGTCCTTGCGCGCGCTGGACGCGAAACTGCGCGGTGAGAGCTATCGCGCCATTGCCGAAGTCCTGCTCGGCTTTCAGGGGACGAAAGAAGATTTTGAGAACGACCCGCGCAAGAACAAGGCGCGCCGTCTGGTCAAGCATGGCATCAGGATGATGCGGGGAGGCTATCGTCTGCTGCTTCACTACCCGGTCAAGCCGGGCAAGTCCTGACACTGGGATCTCAGCATCACGCCTTGTTTGCAGCGGCCTGCTCCAGAATCCGTTTATAGCCTTCACGCGAAAGCCATTGCGCGCGTGCCAGGTGGCTTTGCCAGCAGCGGTAGGTTCGCAATTCTTCGCCAATCGGATCTCGGTGCAGAACGATCTGCGCCACTTCCTTCCAGTCTGCATCTTCGGCCTTGGCATCGAGTAGCCGCAGGTAGGTCACAAAATGCTGCTCGTCATACGGCGTGATCTGATCGCCGGTCGGCGCGACGTCATCGACATCGGGATCGAGTTCAGTGGGTGTTTTCATTTCACTCCCCATCCGAAGAATTGCCTTGCTTGCGGTGCGCCCCCGCAACTGGCCCCTTTGACCTGGTGATCGGGAAGTTCGAAACCGTGACTAGACGGCCCCATGGCCTTTAGGCGGGTAGCCCTGGACATACGCCATGGGCTCCCCGACCATAGGGTCAAGGAGTTTGGTGTCGTCACGGCCGACACCAACCGCTAGTCAGGGGTTTCGACGCCCCCGGAGCAGTGCGTCTGCTCCATCTACATTCATAGCTGAACCGCGCAGGATTGTCTTCGGCAATTCGACGAGGCAGCCATCTCGCCTCTGAAATCTCACGTCTTTTTCCGTGCCAGCCCCGTCTTGGAGGGGGTGCCGCCAGCGAGTGGTCGCAAATGCGGCACGCTACACGCCGCCGGTGCCTCGCCATGGTTCGCCACAGTCCGCCGTCCCCGCGACGGCCTGTCTGTCTGACCAACCGGAGGCGATCCCATGACCCACGGCCGCAAAGCCGACCTGCCGCCGCGCCTGCTTCGCACCCAGGAAGCTGCACGCTTCCTCGGTATCTCGCTGCGCACCCTCGAAAAACACCGGACCTATGGAACTGGGCCCGTCTATCGGAAGATCGGCGGGCGCGTCCTTTACACCCTGCACGATCTGGAGGCCTGGAGCGCAGTCGGCTCGCGGAAATCCACGCGCGACCAAAATGCCGGTACGGTCTTTCCGGCGCGTCCGCTCACCCCTGCCGAGAGGGGTGAACTCTGAATGCTGTGCACCAACGATCATAAACCGTCGAGGCGCGATGCTGTCAGCGAGCGCAGCCACCTCGACCCATTCGTCGTAGCCACCGGAGACGCCGCGCCGCGCGATCAGCGCGACCTGATGGAACGACCGTTCTTCTCGCTGGCCAAATCCCCGCGCACCAGGCCCATTCTCTACAAGGCCGCCGATGTGGAGGTGCAGGTGCTCGCCATGCCCGAGCACGGCATGGCGACCATCTGGGATGCCGATGTGCTGATCTGGGCGGCGTCCCAGATCGTCGCGGCCGAGAACGCCGGCTTTCCCACCTCGCGCTTCTTTCGCTTCATGCCCTATCAGCTCCTGCGCGCGGTCGGCCGGTCCACCGGAAACCGCGACTATCTTCTGCTGAAGGCCGCACTCGCGCGGCTGCAATCGACCGTCATCGCGACCAGCATCCGCAATGGCGCGCATTGGCGGCGCCGCCAATTCTCATGGATCAACGAATGGGAAGAGATGACGACGCGCAGGGGCCGCGTCGAGGGCATGGAGTTCGTCCTGCCCGAATGGCTCTATCAGAGCGTCATCGATCGCTCGCTGGTTCTGGCAATCGACCCGGCATATTTCCGGCTGAAAGGTGGCATCGAGCGCTGGCTCTATCGCGTCGCCCGCAAGCATGCCGGACATCAGCCCGAGGGCTGGGTATTCGAGTTTTCTCACCTGCACCATAAATCTGGCAGCCTCGCACGGCCGTCTGACTTCGCGCTCGATCTGCGCCGGATTGCAGCCCGCCAATCTCTGCCCGGTTATCGTCTCCAGATCGAGTGGCAGGACGGGCGAGAACTGCTGCGCTTTCTCCCTGCAAAACTATCCACAGGCACTGTGGATAACCCTATGGAGGCAATCGGGACATCGGGCGCACGCAGCATCGGGACATCAGGCGCAAATCGCCGCCGACACTCTATAGAAGACTCTAACAATAAAACTAACTCTTCTTCTTTGACGCGCGCGCATCCGAGCCATGGTGCTGGTGCCAACCGCCGAGCTGCGCCATGATGCGCGCGCTCGATCTGTTCAGCGCAGCCGCCGGAGGCCGGTCGCTTGGCCTCCATCGCGCCGGCTTCATCACCGTTGCTGCCTGCGAGATCGTCAAATGGCGGCGCATCCTTTACGCAGAGAACAATCCTCATGTCCGCCTCTACGACGACATCCGTGGACTCACGGCAGCTCGCCTTGTTTCCGACCTTGGAATACTCCCCGACATCATCGTCGGCAGCCCGCCCTGCCAGGACATCTCCAGCGCCAACACCAAAGGCAAGGGGATCGAGGGCGAACGGTCGGGCCTCTACCTTGAAGCCGTCCGCCTGGTCGGAGATTGCCGCCCTCGCTGGTTCGCTTTTGAGAACAGCGCTAATCTCAGAACTCGCGGCGCTGACCGAGTGCTCGGCGAGCTGGAAGCGCTCGGCTACGCCACAGAACCGTGCGTGGTGGGTGCTGCGGACGTCGGCGCCAACCATATACGCAAGCGGTCATGGCTCATCGGCTATGATCCCGAGCAGCTTGCCAACACCCATGGCCTCGGATGGAATGAAAGACGCCGCAGGCGGCGGAGCGGGATCGACATATCCGCTGCGGGCAATCCTGGCGACTCCGAGGAAATCGGATGCGGATCGAGGTGGCAGGGGCGACGTTCTCAGCCAGTTGCAGGGCCATGCCAGCCGCCATGCGGGTATGCTGCCGACGCCGGTGAAGCCGAATGGCGGGCGCAGGTTGAGTCCGCGGGAAATCGAGACGGGCAAGCGGGAGAACGGGACGAAGGCGCAGATCGACACGCCGAACCTCTTGCGCCACGCGGCGGAAATCCTGCCGACACCCACGAAACGCGACAGCCGCATGGACGGCTGGAGCCCGGCCTACGATCGGCGCAATTCGCCGACGATGGATGCGGTGATGGATGGCGCGATGACCAATCGTGCGCCGGACAGATGGGCGGGAGCGCGGGCGCTGGCGGCGATGCTGCGGAACCATGGGCTAACTGGAACGGCGGCCTTGCCCATCACCTACGGCTGGATGATGGGCTTTCCGCCTGGGTGGCTGACACGCGCATTGCGCTCGGCAGTCGCAAAGGGACTGCTGCGGCCAGCCTGATCGTCGAGGCGTTCGGCGACGCCGTTCTTCCGCAAATCCCAGAAGCCATCGGGCGCGCCATTCTGCGCACTGAAGCTGCACTCGACGCGGTGCTCGCCTGTACATCCTTAGACATTCCCGGAGAAGAACAATGACCCGGCGCACCTTTCCCGGCGCGCGCGGACGCGGTCTTGCGGATGCACCACCCTTCATCACGCTGGTCGAACTGACGTTTCAGCGGAAGAAGGTCGAACACTGGATACGCTTCGGGCGCAAGAGCTACGAACAGATCATCGACCGCCGCCGCAGCGTCGTCGGGTTTGCGCCGGGCAGCGTCTTCGCCTTCGTCCGATGGGCGAATGGCGAGCATGGCACGGTCGTCTCCCGCATCGATATCGTGCGGGCCATCGGGCGCGGTGAGCCATTCCAGACATTGCCGTTCGTCCGCCCCGGCGGCGAAATCCTGTTGCGCCTCGATGGCTGGCCGAAGGTGCAGCGCGGTCTTGCCGCCATCGACGCCGTGGAATCGCTCGGCCTCGATCCGGCCGACGCCGCACCGGAGCATTGGCGGCACGTCCACAACCGTTTGACCGCCAATCTGGAGCCGCACGCCTACACGCCCGAGCGACATGCCGCGTGGCTTCATCGCCGAAGAATCGAGCCATGACGCGCCGCCGCACCCTCACGGTGACGGCGCTCGCCGCCATCGGCATCGCCGCCGCCAGCGCCGTCAATTGGCCCGTGAAACTCATCTGGAACGCGACGGCCAGCGCACCCATCGGCTTCTACACCGTCGAGCCGGCCGAGCGGATCGAGGTGCACGAGCTGGTCGCCGTCATGCCGCCCGAACCGCTCGCGGCCTTCATGGTTGAGCGCGGTTATATCGCGCGCTGCGTCCCGCTGTTGAAGCGCGTCTTGGGCCTGCCGGGACAGCGGGTTTGCCGCTTGCGATCCACGATCACGGTTGATGGGATCGAGATGGGCGAGGCGCTGGACCGTGACAGCCTCGGCCGCGATCTCCCCGCCTGGCAGGGCTGCCGCGTCATCGGCGACGACCAGCTTTTCCTCATGAATTGGGAAGTCCGCGACAGCCTCGACGGCCGTTATTTCGGACTAACCCCCGCAACTTCCGTCATCGGCCGAGCGGTCCCGCTCTGGACTGATGAGGAAGGCGTCGGCCGCTACGAGTGGCGCGCGCCGACGCACTGAAACCACCCCGAGAACCAACCGCAGGAGATTTTCCATGGCACAGATCGGCCAGGCAATCAGCAGCGGCGATAGGCGCGCCACATCATGGCATTATGCCGTCCTGTTGCTGGCCGGAGCGCTTTTCGTCTGCGCCGGATCGGGCGTCGCGGTCGCGCAATCCGCGCCCGTCGGGCGCCCAGCCGCCGCTCATCCCTATGCGGCCCACATCGCCGAGGCGTCGCAGCGTTTCAGCATACCGGAGCATTGGATCGTTGCGGTGCAGCACGCCGAGAGCGCGGGCGATGTGCGCGCGGTCTCAATGGCCGGGGCGATGGGATTGATGCAGGTGATGCCCGACACATGGGCGGGCCTGCGCATCCGCTACGGCCTCGGCCGCGATCCCTACGACCCACGCGACAACATACTCGCAGGCACGGCCTACCTGCGCGAAATGTTCGACCGCTACGGCAATGTCGCGGCGATGCTGGCGGCCTACAATGCCGGTCCCGGTCGCTATGACGATTACCTTGCGACCGGCCGCACCCTGCCGGCTGAGACGCGGGCCTATGTCGCTGCGCTCGCGCCGATCCTCGGCGGCGCGGCTGCAACCGAACCGCCGTCATCGGCACCGCCACCGCCGCCCGATTGGCGCGAGGCACCGCTGTTCGTCATGCGTGCAGGCGACGTGCGGGCTGTCGCCGCGCCGCCGTCCGACGCGCGATCCGGCGACGGCCGCGCGACCGTTCCGGCGCGCGATCCCGTGGAGTCGGAGTCACAGGGCGACAGCATTTTCGTCGCCGACGCGAGCGCGGGAACGCCATGAGGGCGGCGTTCCCGCGCTCGGCGGCGCTCATTCCGGTGTCCAGTCAGGCAGGTTTTTGCCCGGCTGGATTCCCGGCAGGAGGGGCAGAGAAGGCAGAAAGGGCGGAGGGCAAGATTAAAGAAGACGGCACCATATCGGGCCGCTTCTGGAAATTATTGTTGTCTGCACACTGGTTAGGTGCCCGGTTCCGGCACCATGGTTTTGAGGGGCCGCGTACCGCGATTTCGCGCAAAGCCTTGGCTTTGCAGGGTTTCGAGCGGCACCATAGGCCCATATCGGCCTGTTTTCGGCGGTTTTTGCTGGAGTCGCGCCCATGAGCGCCGACGACGAAAACCGCTTCCGTGCGAAGCCCGGACGTATCCAATCCGACGTGCCGAAGGCCGGGAGACCCAAGAGCTTTTTCACGCAGGTCAGGAAGATCACCCGCCAGTATCAGGCAGCGGCCGCCCGCGATCCTTCCATGCCGTCACCCGGCCGCCCGTCATCGCAGGGGCGGTCCCGCGCCATGGTCGCCAGCGGCAAGGGCGTGAAGCGCGGCCGGGGCGCGAGCTTCGTCCGCGCCCGCAACATCTCCGGTCAATGGCATCATCGCCAGTCCGGCAGCCGCCGCGTAATCGTCAAGCAGCGCAGCGTTCGGGCCGCGTGGAAGGGCGGCCGCGCCCGCGCGCATCTGCGCTATGTCCAGCGCGACGGCACGTCACGCGACGGCGAGCGCGGCCGGCTCTATTCGGCAACCGAGAACCGCGCCGATGGCGACGCCTTCCTTGATCGCGGCAAGGACGACCGCCACCAATTCAGATTCATCGTCTCGCCCGAGGACGGCGCGGAGCTGTCGGACCTCACGGCCTACACCCGCGATTTCATGAAACAGGTGGAAGCGGACCTCGGCACGAAACTCGATTGGGTCGCCGTCAATCACTACAACACCGGCCATCCCCATGTGCATGTGATCGTCAACGGCCGCGACGATGCCGGCGGGGATCTGGTCATCAACGGCGACTACCTTTCCGCGGGCCTGCGCGAACGCGCCAGCGAGCTTGCCAGTCTGGAACTCGGCCCCGTGACCGAGATCGAGCAGACCCGCAAGCTGTCGGCCGAAATCGACCAGGACCGTTTCACTCGGATCGACCGCGCCATGACCGAGGAAGCCGATGCCCGTTTCCTCGACCTGCGCCATGAACCGGCAGAGCCGAGGCGGCAGTTCGAGCGGACGCTGCGCCTGCGCAGGCTTGGCAAGCTGGAGAAGATGGGGCTGGCGACCGAGCACGCGCCCGGCGTTTGGGAATTGAGCAAGGACATGGAACCGGCCCTGCGCGAGTTGGGCGAGCGCGGCGACATTATCCGCACCATGCAGAAGGCGCTCGGCCCGCAGGGCGGCGAACGCGATCCCATGAGTTTCCAAATCCATGACGGAGCGCCCGAGACGCCCATCGTCGGCCGCGTCGTGGACAAGCATCTGTCCGACGAGCTGGGCGAGAACCTGACCATTGTGGTGGACGGCATCGACGGGCGGACGCACCACATCGCCGGCATCGCGCCCGAGCGGTTGGAGGATGCCCGCATCGGCAGCATCATCGAGATCGGCCCGGCCGAGGCGACGGCCCGGCCGTCCGACCGCACCATCACGGCCATCGCCGAGGACGGAATCTATCGGCCGAGCCGCCATCTGGAGCAGGCGAAGTTCGAGGGCCGCGTTCCCGGCGGCGATTATGAGGGCTATGTCGATGCCCATGTCCGCCGGCTGGAGGCATTGCGCCGGGCCGGGATCGTCGAGCGGATCGACGCCGACCAATGGCGCATCCCCGATGATCTGATCAGCCGCGCCGCCATCTATGACGCAGGCCGCGACCGGCAGGCCAGCGTTCGCGTCCTTTCCCCGGTCGATCTTGGCAAGCAGATCGGATCGGACGGCGCGACATGGCTGGACCGGCGATTGATCCATGGCGAAACGGCCGACCTTGCCCCGACCGGGTTCGGCCAGCAGGTGCGCGAGGCCATGGACCAGCGCCGCGAGCATCATGTCGAACAGGGCGACGCCACCCGAGCGCGGAACGGCCGCATCTTCTATCGGCGCAACCTTCTCGCCACCTTGCGCGAGCGGGAGGTTGCCCGCGTCGGCGCGGAGATGGTCGAGAGCAAGGGGCTGCCGTTCCGCGCCGCCATGGACGGCGAAAACGTCAGCGGCAAGTTCACCAGCACCGTGCAGCTATCCAGCGGCAAGTTCGCCGTAGTCGAGCAATCCCACGAGTTCACCCTTGTCCCGTGGCGGCCGGTCATCGACCGCCAGCTCGGCCGCGAGATTATGGGCGTCGTGCAGGGCGGATCGGTGTCGTGGCAGTTGGGGCGAACACGCGGACACGCCATATAGAACAAATAGCTGGAGTTCGCATCGCTTGAATGATCAATTCGATGTAGTTTGGAAGCTCTAGCAAAGGGCTGCCCATTACAACCCACTCCGAGGCCAGTGTTGCGCTGCGTGACCTCAGCTTTTGTATTTTCGGAAGAACGTGCCTGGAGGCACGCCGACCACCTGCCGGAACTGATTTGTCAAATGTGCCTGATCGCTATAGCCGAGCTGCTGGGCGATTTCCGCCCATCCGCTATCGGCACTATCCACGCGCATTGCCGAGATGGCGCGAATCTGTCGCCTGATCCAGACAAGACTTACCCCAACGGCATCATGGAACAATGCCTCCAATGTGCGAACGCTCATCGCAGATGATTCCGCGATAGCTGCAATTGGAAGCTCGGGTTGATGCCAGCATCTCTTGAGGATCTGCTCCACCAGAACGGTCTTAGGCGCCCGGCGGGTAGGTAAACGCGTGATGGTGTCGAATAGCGTATTTGCCATTGTGCTGAAATCGTCGCTGGACATGAGCGACTGCACCCAGCCCGTAGTTAGCGACGGATGCAACATTTCGGACGGAAACTCCAGATTCCTGATGCTGGCCACTGGCCGCGAATAGAACGGGTGGAACCCTCCTGGTTTAAAGCGCAGGCCCGCGATACGACCCGAACCGAAAAGCTCGTGGCATTGGCGCTCTGTCTTTACACCCGCCACCATGGCCGTTGCGCTCGTCAGCACGAGATTGACGCAGGGCATGGCTAAGACCTCGACCGGAAATTTCGTGCCGGGCGGGACGGACCATTCAGCAACCCAGAAATGATCTAGGAACGGCACCAACGGCGATGGCGGCGCAAAACGTTCCATCCGCAAAGCAGGGCGGTCGGACGCGGGGTGCAATATCCCCTCATCGGTAGGGAACAGAGCTACGCTTTGATCTGCGGAAATATTCAATACGCTGCTCGATTTTATACCTAGGCTGAAAGTCACACCCTAATCTCAGGAGCCAGTGATGCAATCGCTTTATGAAACTGAATCTTCGTCATTTTTCCCGGTATCACCTGAGGCCGCTTGGAGTGCCCTAATCGACCCGGCAAAGGTCCGCCAGTATATGTTCGGAGCGCAGGTTGAAAGCTCCGGTATCGTCGGCGGACCCATTTCCTATCGCTACGAATGGGAAGGCAAGGTTTTCTTCGATCGGGGGACAATCACAGCTCTGGAGCCACCCCGCTTGTTGGCGATGACCGTGGCGCGGGAAACCGACTCGGGACACGCTGTGCCGGATGGCCACAATACCCTGGCATTTGAAGTCCGGCCCGAAGGGAATGGGTGTCGCGTCCTAATCCGGCAGGGCAACAATCCGTCACAGGAGCTTGCCGACAGATCCAAACAGAACTGGGATGTCGTGCTAGGCCAGCTTGGCGAGTTTTTGACGCGAACGGAATAAATTCTGCACCTGCCTATCCTTCAATAGCAAAGCTTAGCGAGTCTTGCTGCTACGCGGTGAGGTTCTCGACGCTCGCTTCCTAAATTGCTCTCACTTGTCAACAAGGACGCGATCTATACGTGACCGAAGTACAGTGTCACCGTTTGCTTTTTCAATTCCGACACGCGAACTGAGAATTCATGGTTGGCATCAGGGCTCGTGCGTTGCGAGAGCAACCAGACGCCTCAATCCAACATAGAAGCGGAACCTTCGATCCATGCGGCGACGTTCAGCATCTACTACCGATTGTCAATTCGGGATGCCGACCTCGCTCGGCTCGCGCATCCCCTTGGCGTCCCTGATCCAAACGCTTGCCGTCGCCGAATATCTCAACTTCCGCCACGCCGCCAAAGCGCTCGGCGTAGCGCAATCCAGCGTCAGCGCCCGAGTGAGGGCGCTGGAAGAAGACCTTGGCATCCTCCTGTTCGAGCGTCATGCGCGCGGTGTCCGGTTGACCGAGGCCGGACGCCACTTCGTCGAGCGAGTGACGGTCGGCGTCGATCAACTCGACCATGCGGTGAAGACCGCAGGTATGACGGCGGTGGGTGAGTGCGGCCGGCTTCGTATCGGCATCCACGCTCTGATCCCGGGCAGTTTCCTCTCCGAGCTGATCGGACGGTATCGGGAGGCCCATCCTGGCATCGAGGTCGAAATCACCGAAGGCACGGTCCGCGATGCGGTCATGCAGCTTCGTGCCGACACGCTGGACGTGGTGTTCGTCGCAGGCACGCCCGAACTGCCCGACTGCCATTCCCGGCGCATATGGACCGAACCGCTCTTGGCGGTGTTACCGGAGCAGCATCCGCTCTCCGCGCGGTCGGCCGTTACTTGGGCCGATCTGGCGGGCGACACGTTCCTTGTCCGGCATGGCGGCACCGGCCCGCAGGTCCATAGTCATATCGTCCTGCGCCATGCCGGACGCTCGCCCGCGCCGTCGATCCTGCGCTTCGACGTGGGGCGCGGCGCGCTGCTGTCCATGGTCGGACAGGGCTTCGGCATCACTATCGTCGGGGCAGCCACTGCGCTGTTGCCGACAACCGGCATCGTCTTCCTGCCCTTCGCCGACGAGCCGGAGCCGGTTGCCTTCACCGCAGTCTGGTCGCCGTTCAATCGCAGCGCCGCACTGCAAAATCTGCTCGACCTCGCAGGCAAGATGAACCGTGACAGCGATTCGCCCAATCGGTTGCGCGGTGGCACTCGGACGGAACTATAACAGTGAAGGCGATCCGTCCTATTTGCCGCCGATAGTATCCGGCAGCCCTCCCGCATCCTCTTTCCTGTTGCCTGTCGCGATTTTGCCTATTCTCTGATCGGCTCCGTCTCTTTTGTCGACTGGAGCCTGTATTGCGTGGAAGCCGAATCCTTTGGGGTCAAATCGCTGTCGTCTTCACCATCGTTCTGGCGATGACGTGGGCGGCTACTCAATGGGCCGCGTGGCGGCTCGGCTTTCAGGCGCAGCTTGGAGCGCCGTGGTTCGAGTTGGCGGGCCTGCCGGTCTATTACCCGCCCGCCTTCTTCTGGTGGTGGTTTTCGTTCGACGCCTATGCGCCCGCGATCTTCGTCGAGGGCGGCATCATCGCCGTATCGGGCGGCTCCCTCGCCATCGCCGCCGCCATCCTTATGTCCATCATCCGGGCGCGTGAAGCGCGCAATGTCGCCACATATGGATCGGCGCGATGGGCCGAGGATCGGGAAATCCGCAATGCCGGACTGCTCGACCCCGATGGCGTTGTGCTCGGCCGATACGACAGGAACTATCTGCGCCATGACGGTCCCGAGCATGTCCTATGCTTCGCTCCGACGCGCAGCGGCAAAGGTGTCGGGCTGGTGGTGCCGACGCTGCTGACATGGCCGGCATCCGCCATCGTTCACGACATAAAAGGCGAGAACTGGACGCTGACAGCGGGCTTCCGCGCGAAGCATGGCCGCGTGCTGCTGTTCGATCCGACCAACGCCAGATCGTCGGCCTACAACCCGCTGCTGGAGGTCCGGCAAGGGGAATGGGAAGTCCGCGACGTGCAGAACATCGCAGATATTCTGGTCGATCCCGAAGGCAGCTTGGACAAAAGGAACCATTGGGAAAAGACCAGCCATAGCTTGCTGGTCGGCGCGATCCTGCATGTTCTCTATGCGGAGAAGGACAAGACGCTGGCGGGCGTCGCCAACTTCCTGTCCGACCCGCGCCGCCCGGTCGAGGCGACCTTGCGCGCCATGATGGATACGCCGCATCTCGGCGAAGCAGGCGTTCATCCCGTCATCGCGTCGTCGGCCCGCGAACTGTTGAACAAATCCGAGAACGAACGGTCGGGCGTGTTGAGCACCGCCATGTCGTTTCTCGGCCTCTACCGCGATCCCGTGGTGGCGCGGGTGACGGAGCGATGCGACTGGCGCATTGCCGATCTGGTCGGCAGCCGCCAGCCCGTCACGCTCTATCTGGTCGTGCCGCCGTCCGACATAAACCGCACCAAGCCGCTCATTCGATTGATCCTCAATCAGATCGGCAGGCGGTTGACGGAAGAATTGACTACCTCCGGCGAACGCCATCGGCTGCTGCTGATGCTGGACGAGTTTCCGGCGCTCGGCCGGCTCGATTTCTTTGAATCGGCGCTCGCCTTCATGGCGGGCTACGGCATCAAAGGCTTCCTGATCGCGCAGAGCCTCAACCAGATCGAGCGCGCCTATGGGCCGAACAACGCGATCCTCGACAACTGCCACGTCCGCGTCAGCTTTGCCACGAACGACGAGCGCACCGCGAAGCGGGTGAGTGACGCACTCGGCACCGCGACCGAGCTGCGCGATTCCACCAACTATGCCGGGCACAGATTGGCCCCGTGGCTCGGGCATCTCATGGTCTCGCGGCAGGAGACGGCCCGGCCGCTGCTCACGCCCGGCGAGATCATGCAGCTACCGCCCACCGATGAAATCGTGATGGTCGCGGGCACGCCGCCGATCCGCGCCACCAAGGCCCGCTACTATGAGGATGCACGGTTTCAGGAACGCATCCTGACCCCGCCCGATCTGGCCGCCGCTCCGCTGGCGCCCAGCCCATCCGCCGATGATTGGTCCGGCCGGGTGGTCGCAGCGGATAGCCGTTCCGCCTCGGCCGCCGCAGACGCGGCCGAGGGCGATCCGGCCAATGCCGGAATCCGCCGCGAGCCGGAATTGCCAAGCCAAGAGGAAATCGTCGCCCCGCCGCCGTCACCCGAACAGGAATTCGAGTTTCTGGACGACGAGCCGGACGTTGACGCGGCCAAGGCCCGCGCCATGCGCCAGCGCATGAGGATGGTGGCGCGGCAGGTGGCGATGAACCCCGATGACGGAATCGACCTTTGAGGATACGCCCATGACCACACGCACCCGCCTGAATATCTATTTCGACCCCGCGCTCATTCCGCAGATCGAGGCGATGGCGTTGCGCCGCTCGGTGGCGCTGCGCCGCAATGTCTCGAAATCCGCCATCGTGGAGGCGGCGGTCATGTCCTACCTATCCGGCGATGCCGACGACCAGCTTGAAGCCGCCATGTCTCGCCGCTTGGACAAGCTCGGCCGCCAGATCGACACGCTCGACTTGGATCTCGCCGTCCTCGGCGAGACGGTGGCGCAGTTCATCCATTACTGGATGACGATTACACCGCCTTTACCGGATGCAGCGAGACAATCAGCCCGTGCCAAAGCGGCAGAGCGGTTCGAGGGCTTCATGCAAACCCTCGGCCGGCGTCTGGCGACGGGCGACAGGTTCCTCAAAGAGCTGTCGCGGGATATGCCGGGCGATGAGCCCTATGATTTAGCGGCAGAGCCGCAGACCATTGAACGCGGTACATAAGGTCTATATGATCCATCGAAGCAGAAGGAGATTTATGCGCAGAGGTTTCTAGTGAGCCGCATCGAGCGGTGTCTTTCGGCACGATGATTTGCCGATCCTTTTCGCATGTCTTTTCTGCAGGAATATCATGACACAAAATGACGTTGTTATCCGGCCATTCAATTTGGCATCGGACACAAGAACGCTGTCAGCCATATGGCTCGACGCCTCCCTCATCGCGCATCCCTTCATCGGCAGGCAGCGTCTGCTGGAACAGCGGCTGCTGATCGAAGACAAGTACTTGCCCAATTCCGAGACCTGGGTTGCCTGCCAAGGCAACAAGTCGCTCGGCTTCATCAGCCTCCTCGACAAATTCGTCGGCGGCATTTTCGTTGCACCCGGACAACAGGGAAAGGGTGTCGGACGCCAGCTGATCGCCTTCGCGCTAGAAAGGAAAAGGGAACTGACACTCGAGGTTTATACACAGAACGAACAGGCCATCCGCTTCTATACAAGCCTTGGTTTCAGAGAAATCTCGCGTCGTCCTTACGATGATGAGGGCTTGCCGTTCGAGAACGCGCGATTGACGCTGAGCACGTAAACCTCAGAGAGGGCAGGTTAATTTCCCGCCCTCTCACCAATGAGGGCAATCTCACTCGTTACCGCATCTGCCAGTTCGTCTGTCGGCTTCTCGCCTTGCAGTCTGAGAACCGGAGCCGTTTGCTGTCCAAGCCAGCGTTCATGTTGAGCGAGGTTCCGCCCGGTGAAGCTGGGATCATCATAGCCAGACGCCCATGTCCGAAACGCAACATGCGCGTCGTGCATGTCACCGCCGGGAAGGATGCGATCACCGTGGCGAGCCGCCTCGCGCAGGTCGAGACGTTGCAACCTGATGGCGGCGGGCGTGTAAAGAAAGACAATCAGGCCAACGTCCCGGATCAGGGCCTCTCCCCATCCGATGAAGGAGCCGGTCAATACCCATCCATCGGACGCAGCTTGCCGTTCTGCAATCAGTTTCACGCGATCTTCGGGCGGGCGCTTGACGCTGAACGGCGGGTCGGTCGGCATCCAGTAGAAGTCATCGACATCGATATGTGGAATGTCGAACGGGTTTGACAGGGCCGCACCGAGCGTCGAGACGCCGGAACAGGAAGCTCCCGTTATGTATATTTTCGGCTTGCCGTGCATTCAGATCGATTCCCTTTTCATACCTGCCTTCATATTCATGCGGCTTGACCCGCTCAACATAGGCTGCCCCACCCATCCTATTTGCCGCCGATCGCCGCCGATGCCCGCACGCGCGTAAATACTTGTTGAACCGGCCCGATTTCGGTCTTTCTTAATCGACCCCGATCCGGGGATTGCCTGTTGCGCCCCGCCAGAAGCCGGGGCCGACATGACTAGCAACCACCACAGACAGGAAGCGATCCAGCGTGGCGCGCGCATGTTGCGCACCGCGCTCGGCCCCGCAATCGCCCGGCTGCTCGAAGACCCGGCCGTGGTCGAGGTGATGCTGAATCCGGACGGCCGCCTTTGGGTGGACCGGCTGTCCGAAGGGCTGTCCGATACGGGCGAACGGCTGTCCGCCGCCGATGGCGAACGCATCGTGCGCCTGGTCGCCCATCATGTCGGCGCGGAGGTTCATCCGCGCAGCCCGCGCATCTCGGCCGAACTGCCGGAGTCGGGCGAAAGATTCGAGGGGCTTCTTCCGCCAGTCGTCGCCGCGCCGGCCTTCGCCATCCGCAAACCCGCCGTCGCGGTGTTCACGCTCGACGACTATGTGGCCGCCAGCATCATGTCCGCCGATCAGGCGGAAACGCTGCGCGAAGCCGTCGCAGCCCGCGCCAATATCTTGGTGGCCGGCGGCACTTCCACCGGCAAGACCACGCTGACCAACGCGCTGCTCGCCGAGGTGGCGAAGACGCAGGATCGCGTCGTCATCATCGAAGATACGCGCGAGCTGCAATGCGCCGCGCCCAACCTTGTCGCCATGCGGACGAAAGACGGCGTGGCGACGCTTTCCGATCTGGTCCGGTCCTCGCTGCGCCTGCGCCCCGACCGTATTCCCATTGGCGAGGTGCGCAGTGCCGAAGCCCTCGACCTTCTGAAAGCGTGGGGCACCGGCCATCCGGGCGGGATCGGCACCATTCACGCCGGCACCGGCATCGGCGCGCTCCGTCGCCTTGAACAGCTCATCCAGGAGGCTGTCGTCACCGTCCCGCGCGCGCTGATCGCCGAGACTATCGACCTTGTTGCCGTCCTTTCCGGGCGCGGTTCCGCGCGCCGGCTGGCCGAACTTGCCCGCGTCGAGGGGCTGGGGCCGGACGGCGACTACCGCATCACCCCCGCAATCCCCACCAGCACAGGAGAATCTTCATGATCCGCACGCTCACGCGCGGCTATCGCTTCGCCGCGACCGCCGCATCCACCCTTGCCATCAGCCTCATGCTCGCCCCGGCCGCCCATGCGTCCGGTTCGTCGATGCCGTGGGAAGCGCCCCTCCAAAGCATCCTCCAGTCCATCGAGGGGCCGGTCGCCAAGATCATCGCCGTCATCATCATCATCGTGACCGGCCTGACCCTCGCGTTCGGCGATACCAGCGGCGGTTTCCGTCGCCTCATCCAGATCGTGTTCGGCCTTTCCATCGCGTTCGCGGCGTCGAGCTTCTTCCTGTCGTTCTTCTCTTTCGGCGGCGGGGCGCTCGTTTGATGGCGGGCGGCCTCGAACAGCTCGACGCGGTGCCGGGCTTCTCCGTCCCGGTCCACCGGGCGCTGACCGAGCATATCCTGCTCGGCGGCGCACCGCGCGCCATCGCGATTCTGAACGGAACGCTGGCCGGGGCCGTGGGCCTCGGCCTGCGCCTCTGGCTGGTCGGCATCGCCATCTGGGCAATCGGCCATTTCGCGGCGGTATGGGCAGCGAAACGCGATCCTCAATTCGTCGAAGTCGGGCGGCGGCATCTGCGCATCCCGGCTTTCCTGTCAGTGTGAGGGCGCGGCCATGATGAACCTTACCGAATATCGCCGCACCGCCACCCGGCTCGCCGACTATCTGCCATGGGCTGCACTGGTCGGCTCTGGCGTCGTCTTGAACAAGGACGGCAGTTTTCAAAGGACAGCGAAGTTTCGCGGTCCCGATCTGGATTCCGCCGTCGCCGCCGAACTGGTCGCCGTCGCCGGCCGCATCAACAATGCCGTCCGCCGCCTCGGCTCCGGCTGGAGCATCTTCGTCGAAGCCGTTCGGCTTGCGGCTCCGCAATACCCGGAAAGCAAGTTCCCCGATCCTGCGTCGGCACTGGTCGATGCCGAGCGGAAAGCACAGTTTGAGGAACAAGACGCTCACTTCGAGTCCCGATATTACCTGACTTTCCTCTGGCTCCCGCCTGCCGATGAGGCCGCGCGAACTGAGGCATGGCTCTACGAGGGCCGCGAGAAAACCGGCGTGGACCCGTGGGAGCTGCTGCGCGGCTTCATCGACCGCACCGACCGCGTGCTGGCGTTGCTCGACGGCTTCATGCCCGAGTGCCGTTGGATGGATGACGGCGAGACGCTGACCTATCTCCATTCAACCATCTCGACCAACCGGCATCGCGTGCGCGTGCCCGAGGTGCCGATGCACCTCGACGCGCTGCTCGCCGACCAGCCCTTGACCGGCGGGCTGGAGCCGCGCCTTGGCGACGCGCATCTGCGCGTCCTGACCATCGTGGGATTCCCCACCGCGACGACGCCGGGCCTGCTGGACGAAATGAATCGCCTGCCGTTCCCCTACAGGTGGAGCACGCGGGCGATCCTGCTCGACAAGACCGACGCGACGCGGCTGCTGACCCGCATCCGCCGCCAATGGTTCGCCAAGCGCAAGTCCATCGCCGCAATTCTCAAAGAGGTGATGACGAATGAGGCGTCCGCGCTGGTGGATACCGACGCGGCCAACAAGGCGCTCGACGCCGATATGGCCTTGCAGGAACTTGGGGCGGACGTGGCGGGCATGGCCTATGTCACGGCCACCGTCACCGTATGGGATGCCGACCCGCGCCTTGCCGACGAGAAGCTGCGCCTGGTCGAGAAGATCGTTCAGGGCCGCGACTTCACCGCCATGCCCGAGAGCGTC